>TARA_Y100000385_G_scaffold66177_1_pt1 | contig 24941 bp, 24 predicted proteins | sample TARA_Y100000385 | Tara Oceans TARA_Y100000385 (sample SAMEA2620980) | marine metagenome | biome: marine biome (ENVO:00000447); feature: surface water layer (ENVO:00002042); material: "saline water (ENVO:00002010), including plankton (ENVO:xxxxxxxx)" | depth 5 m
AAACCATTAGCGTTAAGCATAACTAATTTAATAGGGTTTGAAACAAAGCCGAAGTGAACAGCTGACATTTCACCATCCCGTAATAAATATTTTTTACGTTGTGGGTCTGGTTGCAAAATCCAACTACCTTACATTGCGTGAACTTTTTCAGGGTCAAGGTCATCTAAAATTGCTTTATCAAGAATTTTAAATATCTCTTTACGACTACGAAGCTTAGTCTCACGAAATGCTTTAGTATTTACTTGGCTAAACAATTTAGCCGCCATAGGGATTGAAGACTCCCATTCATCAGCAGAAACAACTTTATCAAAAAACCCTGCATCGACAGAGGCTCTAGGACCAAAAATTTCACCATTTATTACGCAGCGATTAAAGTAAGACTTTGACAAGTGATACCTTCCCATCTCAATGCCAAAATTATGCATTGTCATGCCGATGAGTGTTTCATTAAGGCCTACCTTGTAACCTCCATCCTTTATCATTGAATAATCGCATGCAAGGGCAAGAAAAGCCCCCATCGCGATTGTATGTCCGGAAGCTGCCATTATAACTGGCCGTGGAAATGACATTATCCTTCGCGCAAACTTAGAGCCCTTAGATGTTAGCTCTAAAGCATCCTGAGGCCCATCACCCATTTCTTTTAAATCAAAGCCGCCAGACATTATTCCTTCTCGTCCAGTTATAATTACAATGGCGTCGTCCGCCTCAGCTTTATCCATTGCAGAGTTTAAATCTGCCCACACTAAAGAACCTAAGGCATTAGCCTTACCATCATCAATAGTAATTATTGCAATGCCTTGTTTTATATTGATCGTAACATTTGACATTAATTTTTCCTCTTAATTTTAAGCAAAGTTAGATGAATGTTCATAAATAAATTATCGGCTAAACTTATTGTAGAAAGTCTCATCTGTTTTTGACATTTCTCGAAGTAGTGGAGGAACCTCATATTGTGGTCCGTATGCTTCAAGTAGCTCATCGGACCTAGCAACAAAAGCTCTAGCACCTATAGTGTCTATAAAGCTAATTGCACCACCAGTGAAAGGGGCAAACCCCCAACCAAAAATAGAGCCTAAATCAGCCTCACGTGGGTCGTGAACTATTCCCTCAGCCATAGTTCTGGCTGCTTCAATCGCTTGGGCATACATCAGTCTATCTTTTACATCCTGTACATCCGGTTGCTGTGGTAAAATACCATCTAGTGCGAATTGATCCAATTCAGCCCAAAGGTGCTTTTCACGGCCTTCGTATACATAAAATCCTTTACCATTTTTACGACCAAAACGTTCGGCCTCATACATTGTCTGCACAATGGCATCGCCTTTTCCTTCAACATATTGACTTCCTAGATCGTGCCGACTTTGCAACATCACTTTATGAGCAAGGTCTATTGCCACTTCATCTTGCAAGGACAGTGGGCCAACTGGCATGCCCGCCATTTTAGCAGCATTTTCTATTAACGCAGGTTTTATGCCCTCAGACAGCATATTAAACCCTTCCTGTATATATCTCATTACACATCTATTTGCGTAAAAACCTCGAGTATCTTCGACTACAATAGGGACCTTTCTGATTTTAGAGACAAAATCTATTGCCCGAGAGATAGCATAATCGCTTGTTTTTTTACCTTTAATAATTTCCACAAGCATCATTTTGTGAACAGGGCTGAAAAAGTGAATGCCTATAAAATTATCGGGACGTACCGATGCTGTTGCGAGGTCGGTGATAGGAATTGTTGAAGTGTTTGATCCAAATATCGCTGTTTGGTCAATAAATTGTTCAGCCTTTTTTGTAATTTCAGCCTTTAGCTCTGAGTTTTCAAAAACAGCTTCAACAACTAAATCTACACCAGTAAGCTTAGAGTAATCAGTTGTCGCGCAAATACGGTCTGTTATAATAGCAGCCTTTTCTTCAGTTGTTTTTTTACGCTTTACCCTTTTCGCCTGTTCATTAATTGCGAACTGCTTCCCTTTATCGGCACTTTCTTGATCACGATCTATCAGAACTACCTCAATACCTGCCAGTGCAGATACATAAGCAACCCCAGCGCCCATAAAACCTGCACCTATGACACCTACTTTAGTAATGTCGCCTTTGATTTGTCCTTTAGGTCTGGCCTCTCCTTTTTCCAAGGCCTGCTTAGAGAGAAATAGTGAACGTACCATATTTCCTGACTCAGGCCTTAACATAAGGTCACAAAAATAACGACTTTCTATTCTAAGTGCAGCATCCATTGGTACAAGAGAGCCCTCATATACTGATGCAATTATATTTCTCATAGCCGGGTAGTTTCCGAAACTCTCTTTACTAACCATTGCATTAGCACCAGCAAACATTTGATAGCCTTGCGCTGTGTAAGGCGCTCCTCCTGGAAACTTGAATCGATCCATATCCCAAGGTTGTTTAGCCTTTGGATTCGCTTTAATCCATTTTTTTGCTTCAGTTATCAGTTGGTCGCCGGGTACTGCTGCATGAAAGATACCCATCGCATGAGCTTCAGAAGCTGATAATTGCTTGCCTTGTAGAAGCACAGCAGACGCCGCCATCAAGCCTACAAGTCGTGGTAATCTCTGAGTTCCGCCTGCTCCAGGAAGTAAGCCTATAAGTGCCTCAGGTAAACCAACTTTAGCAGTTTTATTATCGGAGGCAATAAAACGGCCAGTACATGCCATAACAAACTCGAAACCACCTCCTAGGGCGAGGCCATTTAAAGCAGCGGCCACCGGCTTCCCACAAACCTCTAAGTCACGGAAAAGCTTATTTAACTTATAAACATTCTTGAAGAGTTCTGCTTTAGCCGCCTCAGGGTCTTTTTTCATTGCTCCGCGTGCACCAGAAAGATTGCCTCCCATCTCCTCAAGATCAGCACCTGCGCAAAAAGCCTTCTTTCCAGAAGTTATAACCGCACCATTGATACTGTTATCTGATTTGATCATCTCCGTTAATTCTGCAATCTCACTCATTGAGCTAACATTAAGGACATTCATTGAACGCCCCGGCATATCAAATGTTACAACTAAAATACCGTCTTCATCTTTATCTATACTAAAATTTTTCATCTTTATCTCTACTCAAATCTGTGAAGTTAAATACGCTCTATGATTGTAGCCGAGCCCATACCGCCGCCCACACATAATGTAATTAATGAAGTCTCTTTGTCAGAACGTTCAAGCTCGTCAACCATTGTTCCCAGTATCATAGCTCCAGTCGCGCCAAGGGGATGACCCATTGCTATCGAGCCGCCATTTACGTTTATTTTACTGTGATCAATGTTATGAGCCTGCATAAAACGAAGAACTACAGAAGCAAAAGCTTCATTTAATTCGTATATATCAATATCATTGACTTCCATACCAGCGCGCTTAAGCGCCTTTGCCGCTACAAACTCAGGGCCAGTTAACATTATGGTTGGTTCGCTTCCAATTTCAGCAAAGCTTTTAATACGTGCTCTAGCTTTTAAGCCTAGGGCTTCCCCCATCTCCTTTGTTCCAATAAGCACTGCTGCGGCTCCATCTACAATTCCTGAACTGTTTCCCGCATGGTGAACATGTTTTATGGTCTCCAACTCTGGGTATTTTTGTAAAGCAACAAAATCCATACCTGGCATAATTTTACCCATAGCCTCAAATGACGGGTTTAAAGAACCCAGTGACTGCATATTTGTTTCAGGTCGCATGTGTTCATCGTGAGATAACAAAGTGACTCCTAGCTGGTCTTTGACTGGTACAATTGAATTTTTAAACCGGCCCTCATCCCAAGCTTTTTTTGCTCGCTTTTGGGACTCCACCGCATAAGAGTCGCAATCATCACGCGAAAACCCATATTTAGTAGCTATTAAGTCAGCAGATATACCCTGCGGTACTATCTGATGGTCAAAAGCAATCGCAGGGTCTACGCCCATAGCGCCGCCATCACTGCCCATTGGCACTCTAGACATGTGTTCGACTCCGCCGCCAATTGTCATGTCTGCCATTCCTGCCATAACTTTAGAGGCTGCCATGTTTACAGCTTCCAATCCAGAAGCACAGAACCGGTTAACCGTAACTCCTGCGGCTGTTTGATTGTAATTAGCAGTTATTGCAGCTGAACGCGCTATGTCTGCGCCCTGGCCGGCCACAGGCGATACACAACCCATAATTATATCGTCAACCTTTGAGGTGTCGAGATTGTTGCGAATTTTTATAGCTTCAAGCTGCTGAGTTAATAAAGATAAAGCAGTAATCTCGTGCAAACTGCCACTTTTTTTTCCCTTTCCTCGCGGACTTCTCACTGCGTCAAATATATATGCATCTACCATGGTGGTCTCCTAAATATCTTACTAATTATTATTTGAGCCTTATCAAAGGCTTCGAGCAATTACCATTTTCATGATTTCATTTGTACCGCCATAAATTCTCTGAACACGACTATCCCTATACATACGACCTATTCGGTATTCATTCATAAAGCCGTAGCCGCCATGAAGCTGTAGACAACGATCAATCACCTCACACTCCTTGTCTGTTACCCAGTATTTTGCCATGGAAGCAGTGACTGTATCAAGTTCGCCCCGCAGGTGCTTAGCAGCGCAGTCATAAACAAACGTTTTAGCTATCTGTACTATAGTTTTACATTCAGCCAACTCAAATTGTGTGTTCTGAAAAGACATAACCGGCTTACCAAAAGCTTTGCGTTGTTTAACATATTCTACCGTCATTTCCAATGCAGCTTCCATTTGCGCAACGCCTTGAATAGCAATATTTAGCCTCTCTTGAGGCAGCTCTTTCATTAATTGAATAAATCCGTGCCCTGTTTCTGAACCTAGCAAACTATCAGCAGGAACTTTCATGTCATCAAAAAAGAGTTCTGCGGTGTCTTGGGCATCCATACCTACTTTGTCTAATATACGCCCCCTCCGGAAGCCTTCCAGATCATCAGTTTCAATCACAAATAGGGATTTAGAAAACTTACCTTCCCCCCCAGTATCGGCTACAACAACAATCAGATTAGCAGTGCCGCCATTGGTGATGAATGTTTTAGAGCCGTTTATGACCCACCCATTTCCATCTTTTTTAGCATTAGTTTTAACATTTTGGAGGTCAGACCCAGTACCAGGTTCAGACATTGCGATAGCGCCCACAAGTTCACCTGTTGCCATCTTTGGTAACCATTTTTGCTTTTGCTCTTCTGTACCATAGTGAAGGATGTAGGGTGCAACTATGGCATTATGCAAAGAAAGACCAAAACCATCAACGTTTGCCTTGATCAACTCTTCTTGAATGATCATCTCGTGGCGGTAATCTCCTCCACCACCGCCATACTCCTCGGGAATAGCGCAATTCAGAAGTCCCATGTCACCTGCCATATTCCAGTACTTGCGATCTACTTTTTTATTCTTCCTAAACTCTTCAGAATGAGGTGCCATTTCTTTGGCATAAAACTTATGAACAGCATCCCTGAACATATTGATGTCTTCTTCAGCATACCAATCAGGGTTTTTAAAATCTAATACAGACATAATTTTCCTTTCTTTAAAATGCGCTCGCTTTAAGTGCCATTATCGGCTCGGCGCCTGTTTTTATTTTTGCAAAGTGGGCATCCAGCATTGGCAGCATCCGCAAAACAAAATACCGGCCGGTGATTATCTTATTAGAATAAAACTCATCATTTGAACCACCATCAATTTTTGATTGCGCCACAACCGCCATCTTAGCCCACATGTAAGCAAGTGTAGTAAGGCCCATCATGTGCATATAATCAACAGAACCAGAACCAGCATTATCAGGGTTTTGCATTCCATTTTGCATTAACCACATGGTAGCGTTTGAAAGACTGTCTTTTGCTTTCTTTAGCCCCTCCATGAATTCTGATAAGGTCTCGTTCTCAGAATTCTCACTCAGGAAATCATCCATTTCAGCGTTTAAAGTCATTAGTGCTCTACCGCCATTTTTTGCCAGTTTACGTCCCACTAAATCTAATGCTTGAATACCATTTGCCCCTTCATAAATAAGAGTAATTCTGGTGTCCCTAACGAATTGGCTCATCCCCCATTCTTCAATAAAACCATGCCCCCCAAATATTTGCTGGCAATCAATGGTAGTAGCTAAAGCTTTATCCGTTAAGTAACCTTTAATCACAGGAGTAAGAAGACCTAGATAATCATCAGCCTTTTCTCTAAATTTTTCATCCGGATGAACAGTTTCTAAGTCTTCCATCAAGGCAGACCAGTAAATCAGTGCTCTTGCGCCTTCGTTAAAAGCCTTTGTTTCCATCAACATTCTTCGGACATCAGGATGAACTATTATTGGATCTGCTGGTCCATTCGTATTTTTTGGGCCTGTTAACGATCGTCCCTGCGTCCTATCTTGGGCATAGGCCACTGCATTTTGATAAGCGACATCCGATTGAGCAAGCCCTTGCATTCCTACATCAAGCCGAGCGCGATTCATCATCACAAACATAACACGTAGGCCCTTGTCTGCCTCTCCCACAAGATAGCCATCCGCTTCATCGTAATTCATGACGCAAGTAGCATTTCCATTGATACCCATTTTGTGCTCAATAGCACCGCATGAAACTGTATTTTTAGCTCCCACCTCACCCTTTTCATCTAACTTAAATTTTGGAACTATAAATAGAGAGATACCCTTTACACCCTCTGGAGCACCCTCAATACGGGCTAAGCAAAGATGAATAATATTTTCGGACATGTCGTGTTCACCCGCTGAAATAAATATTTTTTGGCCTGTTATTTTATAAGATCCGTCTGATTGTGGTACTGCTTTAGTTTTTAACAATCCAAGGTCAGTTCCACAATGGGGTTCGGTCAGATTCATTGTGCCAGTCCACTGACCAGAAACCATTTTGGGAAGGAAAGTCTTCTTTTGTTCTTCCGTACCTCCAATTTCAATTGCTTTTGCCGCTCCATTTGTTAGCCCTGGATACATGGAGAAAGCTGTATTTGCTGCAGATTGCATTTCTCCAGCTGCTATGCTCCAAATTCCTGGCATGCCCATGCCGCCATACTCAGGGTTAGCTGACAGGCCCAGCATCCCGTTTTCTACCATTTGAGCATATGCCTCTTTAAAACCTGTAGGCGTTGTTACAGAACCATCGCTATGGCGCGTGCAGCCCTCTTTATCACCAATTACATTTAGAGGAGTTAGTATCTCTGAGGAAAACTTAGCCCCATGATCAATAATTGCGTCTAAGGTTTCTGTATCGGCTTCAGAGAATTTTTCATATTTTGTTAGATCACCAATATTCAACATTTCTTGCATTATAAATTTCATGTCACGGACGGGCGCATTATATGTAGGCATCTATATTTCCTTTTGATTTCTATTCTCAACCGAATAATCATCGGTCATAGTTTCTTTAAATCTAGCCTCATATGCTGCAGCGAGATCAAAAACCCCATTGCTATCATATGAACTTTCAATATTTTTTGTAATGACTAAACAAATGTCTTTTAAGTCGTTTGTTATGACATCAATGTCTTTTCTCCGGCGCTTTAATGAACTTATTGCTTTTTCAAAACTATTTTTCCGTTTTAGTAGTTCAGAACGGCCTGTAACTTCGCCATCGGTTACATCGAGAACTTCTTTGATATCGTCTAATCTGAAACCGATCCTTTTAGCTCGCATTATTCTCTCAAACCTAACGTAATCTTCATGGTTAAATGTCCTGGCACCTGAATTTCTCGAGGGCTTTAAGAGCCCTTTATCTTCATAAAAACGTATTGTTCGTGGTGTTACGTTAAAGTTTTCAGCAAACTCTCGAATACCCCACCGATAGTTTTGAGTGTTATTTTCAGAATGATTACTCATAGGAGCGACTTAATTAACGTTAACGTTAACGTCAAGTAAATAATAAAGCTCATTACGGTGGCTTATCAAAAATATTTAATACCATAGAAACTTGTTTGCAGAGCAGTTTCTGGTAAAGTTGTATAGTGCCAGATATTCAGATAATTAGAGCTAAAACACCTGAAGATATAAATACGGTGAGATCAATATTTCTTGAGTATATAACTTTTATAGAAGGCTATCTTGACCATTCCCTCAATTTCCAAAATACGGCTGAAGAGTTTTCAAACTTCCCTTCGGTTTACAAAACACTATTGTTGGCCAAGTTAAATGATAACCCCGTGGCTGCATGCGCCTTAAAGGAGTTGCCAGATAATACTTGTGAATTAAAACGCTTATATTGCAAGCCTTCTGGTAGAGGCCATAAAATTGGAAAGGAGTTAGTAATTAGAGCCATCAAGGATGCAAAAGAAATAGGTTATAAAAAAATGTACCTTGATACAGATAAGGGCCTAAAGCATGCTAATTCAATTTATGAGGGCCTTAACTTTAAGGACACGGATAGCTATTATGCAAACCCAATGGCGGAAACGCGGTATATGTCCCTGATATTATGAGTATCTTAGTGATTAATTCCCATATCACGAATAACTTCCATCGCTGCTTTTTGCGGGTCTACAGCCTTAGTAATTGACCGGCCAACAACTAAATGTGAAGCACCCGAGGCTAAAGAGGCGCCGGGGGTTGAGACTCTTTTCTGGTCATCTTTGTTATCGCTCAACATTCTTATACCAGGTGTGACAATCAAAAAGTCTTCTGGAACTAATTTTCTTATTGCAGAGGCTTCAAGAGGGCTAGCAACCACGCCGTCAACCCCGCACTCTAAAGCTTGACCAACTCGCCGTAAAACAAGTTCTTCTGCATTTTGGTGGTATCCAATCTTTTCTAAAGACTGCTTGTCTAACGAAGTTAGTACAGTAACCGCAAGAATCTTAAGATCGCTGTTCTCTCTGCCTAATACAGCTGACTTCATAACCTCGGGTCTGGCATGAACTGTAAGTAAATTAGCATCCAGTGAGCATATCGATCTAACTGCCTTTTCAACAGTTGCTCCTATATCGTGAAACTTATAATCATAAAATATGTTTTTTCCCATGGCCTTTAGCTCTTGGCCAAGCTCTACGCCCCCAATTGAGAGAAGCTGAAGGCCAATTTTATAACTTACTATATGCTCACCAAGCATTTTAACTAAACCTCTGGCCTCATCAACATCAGGCAGGTCTAAAGCTACGTATAATCTTTCGTCTGACATTTTTTTTTCTAACATAATTAATTAATCTTACGATATCTCTGTGAATTTTTTGACATAAGTTTTTGTGCTAGCTTGTTAGGTAAAATCCTGCCCAATACAGAAATAAATTTATTTACTTTTCCGCTTACGTATACAGCATGGTTATTTTCACAGGCCTTTACACCCAAACGTGCGCAAGTGTCAGCATCCATGAGCATAAATGAAGGCAGTTTATTTATTCCCTCTCTTGTGCCATTAACGTCATGAAACTCAGTCAACGTAAAACCAGGGCACAAAGCAGACACATTAACCCCACTCCCGTAAAACTCCGCATTTAAACTTTCAGAAAATTTAATCAAAAAACTTTTAACTCCTGCATACAGTGTGTGTCCCTTAGAGCCCGGCATGTGTCCCGCCAATGAAGCAACGTTTATAATTCGCCCAAATTTATTATCTACCATTTCGGGAGCCAACGCCCTTACAAGTTCACAAGGCGCCGTCATCATCAACTGAATGAACTTTGCATGATCTTTCCAGCCGCTATCAAGAAAAACACCTGGATGGCCGTAACCTGCATTATTTACGAGGCCTGAAACTTTAAGACCTTTTGCCTTTATATTTTTAAATAATTTTTGTGTGGCGCTCTTTTCAAAAAAATCTACTTCAAATATGTGACTTATGGTACCGTATTTTCTTTCTAATTCTTCCGCTAATTCTATCATTGGTTTAGTCCGCCGGGCCGTTAATATAAGATCCCACCCCATCTCAGCATACTGAATAGCAATAGCCCTTCCAATGCCTGCTGAGGCACCCGTTATTAAACAAATATATTTTTCCCGCTGTGAATTATTTTGAGTCATGTTCACTATCTTTTTTTAACTGCGCATTAATATTGTGATTTTTTACAATATTATGGTAACTTGAATTTTCATTAATGTCTAAGGTCAATTATGCGTTGTATTACTTTTATTCTGAGCGTTTACTTAACTGCTTGCGTCACTGCTCCAAACCCTGAAAAATACCTTGAGTTAACATGTGAAAATTTATCTGATCTTAGCAGTGCTTACTCAGATAACATATCTCAGTATAAACTATTTAATGATGATGATATTAACGAGTGGGGGAGAACTAATAAAAGGCAAGAGGACGAAAGGACTATAGGAAACGGGCTGACACCAATTGATCTGGAAGTAAGAGAAGAATTAAGATCCATACGTGCCGCAGCAGTAATGAATGGTTGTTAATATGGATATGCCCATAATACGAATTAGTTTGTTTCTTTTTATTTTGGTATTTTTTGCATTACTAGAAAACTTTTATCCGCGGCGAAGACCAGTCTGTAATACAAAAAAAAGGTGGAGAACAAATTTTTCCATATCAATAATTAGTCAGGTTTTATTACAGCTTATGCTTCCGTTGAGTGCTGTATTAACTGCGGTTTTAGCATCAGATAATAATTTTGGCCTTTTCAATAACATAGAGTGGCCAATTCTTATTGAAGGAGTTTTAGTTTTCTTATTACTAGATTTTTCAATCTATATTCAACATGTTTTAAGCCATAAGGTACCGATCATATGGCAAATTCACAAAGTGCATCATTCAGATAGAGAACTAGATACAAGTACAGCCGTGCGCTTCCATCCCTTAGAAATTTATATATCAATGCTTTATAAAATTAGTGTAATACTAATTTTAGGCCCAAGTGCCGTGTTGGTTATAATTTTTGAAATTGTTTTAAGCAGTTCGGCAATTTTTAACCACGCTAATTTAAAGCTGCCAACAAAAATTGATGGGCTGTTAAGAAAGGTAATTGTAACTCCTGACATGCACAGGCTTCATCACTCAGTAAGAGAATGCGAGAGTAATAAAAATTATGGGTTTAATTTTTCATTTTGGGACAGGAGTTTTGGTACCTATTTGAAGCTTTCGGATGAATATCACAAAAAAATGACCCTTGGACTTGAAAGCCACCAGTCAACTAATACTAACCGTTTAATATGGAGTCTTTTGCTACCGTTTGTAAAAAAATAAAACTCTTATAGCTTTAATAATAGATATTAGGCTATAGCCCCGCTGAAAATGGAGTTGCAGATGAATAAAATTAAGAAAGTTGTTTTAGCCTATTCCGGAGGGCTAGACACTTCGATTATTCTAAAATGGCTACAAGAAGAGAAAGGTTATGAAGTAGTAACTTTTACAGCCGATTTAGGGCAAGGGGAAGAACTTGAGCCTGCCAGAAGAAAAGCTCAGGCACAGGGCGTTAAAGAAATTTTCATTGACGATTTAAGAGAAGAATTTGTTAAAGATTACGTATACCCTATGTTTAGAGCGAACGCACTCTATGAAGGCCTATATTTATTAGGTACTTCAATAGCACGGCCGTTGATATCAAAGCGACAAATTGAGATAGCCCACCAAGTTGGAGCTGATGCTGTTTGTCATGGCGCCACAGGCAAGGGAAATGATCAAGTTCGGTTTGAATTAAGTTATTATGCGCTAGATCCAGAAATAAAGGTCATTGCACCATGGCGAGAATGGGATCTCAACTCCAGGACAAAGCTAATAAAATATGCTGAAACTCATGGAATAGAAATTGCAACTGATAAGAGGGGCGAAGCACCCTTTTCTGTAGATGCCAACCTACTTCACACATCATCTGAAGGGAAAGCTTTAGAAGACCCATCCGTTGAAGCACCTGAGTTTGTTTATCAGCGAACTGTTTCGCCAGAAAATGCCCCGGACAAACCAACCTACATCGAAATTGGTTTTGAACGTGGTGATGCAGTATCTTTAAACGACAAGACTTTTTCTCCTGCAGAAATGCTGACACAATTAAATGAGCTCGGCGGTAAAAATGGAATAGGGCGTCTTGACCTACTTGAGAATAGATTTGTGGGTATGAAATCAAGGGGTATCTATGAAACCCCTGGTGGTGCAATATTGCTAATGGCTCACCGTGGGATAGAGCAAATTACGTTAGACAAGGGCGCAATGCACTTAAAAGATGAGCTTATGCCAAAATATGCAGAATTGATATATAATGGTTATTGGTTTTCGCCCGAGCGTGAAATGCTCCAAGCTGCTATCGATAAATCTCAGGAAATGGTAGCCGGGACTGTTCGACTAAAGCTATACAAAGGAAATGCTACAATCGTAGGGCGAAGTTCCCCTTATTCTCTATATTCACAAGAACATGTAACTTTTGAAGAAGACGAAGTTTATAATCAAGCTGATGCTGGAGGCTTCATAAAGATTAACGCCCTTCGCTTGAGACTTCTAAAAGATAGAGATAGAAAAGCAGGGAAAAACAGCTGAGGTGAATTAAAATAAAATTCTATGATTTGATATAAAAAGAAAGATTTTTCCCACGGTTACTTTGTATTAATAAAAACTACATTAATAGGATTATATCTTCTTCAATGGGGTTAAAATGAGAACAGCTTTAAAAAGAGACTGGAATTTTCGTCAAAGTGTTGACTTAATGTATGGCCGTGCAGCAAGTTTTACAGATATATCGCCAAAATTAATTGAAAAAATTAAGGTTTGCAATGCCACTTATACCGTTAGATTTGGGGTAAAGCTAAGGGGTGAGGTTCACACATTTACTGGTTATCGTGCTGTTCATTCAGAGCATATTGAGCCCGTCAAAGGCGGTATACGTTATTCTTTAGACGTGAACCAAGATGAAGTAGAAGCTTTGGCGGCCTTAATGACATTTAAAACAGCGCTTGTGGAGGTACCGTTTGGTGGCTCAAAAGGGGGTCTTTGTATACGTCCAAAAGACTGGAATGAAGAAGAACTAGAGAGGATAACTCGTAGGTTTACCTATGAACTAGCAAAAAGAGACCTCATTCACCCCTCACTTAATGTTCCAGCACCTGATATGGGAACCGGGGAACGTGAAATGGCATGGATGATGGACGAGTTTCGACGCCTTAATAATACCAATATTGATAACATTGCTTGTGTAACGGGAAAGCCTGTCCATCTTGGAGGAATAGAGGGCCGTGTTGAAGCTACAGGTCGGGGAGTGCAATATGCCCTGCGTGAATTTTTCCGGCATCCAGATGATATTAAAAAAGCAAAATTGCAGGGCTCTTTGGATGGTAAGAAAATTATAATTCAAGGCCTAGGTAATGTTGGCTACCACGCTGCTAAATTCTTAAGCCAAGAAGATGGTGCAAAAATTATAAAAGTGATAGAACGCGGTGGTTCAATTAGTAATAGCAGCGGAATAAATATCGAAAAATTGAAACAGCATTTACATAGCGGACTACCATTAAAAGACTATAAAGAAGGTATATTTGCAAAACCTAATATAGAAGAAATTGAATGTGCTTGTGATATATTAATACCAGCAGCTACTGAAGGAGTGATAAATATAAAAAATGCTCATAAGATCAAAGCAAAAATGATTATAGAGGCCGCAAACGGACCCGTGACAGCAATGGCAGATAGCATATTAAGGGATAACGGTGTTTTTATTATACCCGACCTCTACGCAAATGCTGGCGGCGTAACGGTTTCTTATTTCGAATGGGTAAAAAATATTGGCCACATTCGGTTCGGTCGACTTCAGCGAAGAAACGAAGAAAGTAAAAATCGTTCCCTAATTGATGCTCTGGCAAACCAAAATGGTCTTAAATTTAATGAGCGCTTCAAATCTGAATATATTGAAGGAGCAGATGAGATTGACCTAGTAAGGGCTGGCCTAGACGACACTATGCGCACTGCATATGTAAACATTAAAACCATATTAGAGAACAAGCCTGAATTAGGCGACCTCAGAACGTCAGCCTTTTATAGTGTTATCAACAATATTGCTCTTCATTATAAATCAATTGGGCTATAGCTATTTACTTGGCTATCGATATTACTTTATAGGGGCCCTCTAGATAAGGGGAATTCATGACTTTACCAAATAAGTATTACCAAATGACGTCAACTGTAACCAATGATGCGCAGTTGAAAATGGAATTAGTACAAAAAGATTTTCCTACACCAAAACCTCACGAGGTCGTTATTCGTGTCGAGGCAAGTCCTATTAACCCTTCCGACCAAGGGGTGATGTTTGGGTGGTCAAATATGGCTAATGCCTATCATGAAGGCGTGGGCCCAAAAAGGATATTAACTGCACCTATTTCAGATCAGGGCATGGGAATTATGAAAGCAAGAATTGGTCAAAATTTACCCGTCGGTAACGAAGGCGCAGGCACAGTTGTTCTAACTGGGGATAATCCAGAAGCAAAAGCACTTATGGGAAAAACAGTAGCAGCACTGAGCGGAAGTATGTATGCAGAATATTGTTGCATACCTGCAATGACGTGCTTACCTCTTTTAGATGAGAATAATGCTAAAGATGGGGCGTCTTCTTTTGTAAACCCCTTAACGGCCTTATCAATGGTAGAAACCATGAAGCTTGAAGGCCATAAAGCCCTAGTTCACACAGCTGCAGCTTCTAATTTAGGCCAAATGTTAAATAAAATTTGTTCAGCAGATAAAATAGCTCTTGTAAACATTGTTCGCCGAGAAGAGCAGGCAGCCATTTTAAGAGATTTAGGTGCAAAATATATATGCAATAGCAGTAGTGAGTCATTTATGTCTGATTTAACAAATGCAATTCATGAAACTGGCGCGACATTAGCCTTTGACGCTACTGGTGGCGGAAGTCTGGCGAGTCAAATTCTCACAGCAATGGAGGGAGCAGCTGCTCGCACGCCCGGGGCATATAGTATCTATGGTTCAATTAAGCATAAACAAGTTTATCTTTACGGAGGCCTAGATGTTACCCCTTCAGTTTTATCACGCGGATATGGCATGGCATGGGGTGTTGGTGGCTGGTTACTTCCAAACTTCCTTGCAAAAATAGGCATGGAAGCTGGAAATAAATTACGTATCAGAGTTGCAACCGAACTTAAAACGACGTTCAAGAGTAATTACACGAATGAAATTTCCTTATCAGACGCCCTAGAAAGTAATAATGTTGCTAGGTATTTTGCAAAAAAAACAGGTGAGAAGTTTTTGATTTGCCCACAACTATAATGCTTAAATCTTAGGGCGCCAGGATGCTTTTGTTTAACTATCAACTTCAGCATCAAGAGCGTGTTCGATTATAAAGTTTCGCCTAGGCTCGACAACATCACCCATTAATTTGGTAAACAGATCATCTGTTGCATCAGCAGCCTCTACTTTAACTTGAAGTAAACTACGAGCATTTGAATCTAGCGTGGTTTCCCAAAGTTGGTCAGGATTCATTTCGCCCAGGCCTTTGTAACGCTGGATTTTAAAGCCTTTCTTGCCTCCGGCAAAAATTACTTCCAATAGTTGGGCTGGTCCATTCACTATAATTGGTTCGTCATCACCACGTTTAAAAGAAGCTTGTCCTGAGTATGTTTCGGCTAAAGAAGGCGCTAACTTATGAAGCCTTCTCGCCTCTGAACTATCTCTAAATCCATATCGCAATATCACCCTATCAGTAACACCTCTTACGCTTCGTTCAAAGACTAGATCGCTATCTATGTATTGCCCTGACCAACCATCTTCACCTTCATCAGCAATCATATCCAACCTTTTGATGCCTTCTTTTATCAACTTATCGTCTTCTTGGACTTGAAGGGTCCCGGCGATTGTCAGCTGAGAGATTGCACTATCTGGGGCTCTATGCTTCATACGGTCTATGATTGCTTGGGCTTGCAAAGCTTCTTTTGCAATACGCATAAGGTCTTCGCCAATTACTGTTATCCCTCCCTCTAGAGTCAATGAAGAATCTTTAGACCCGGCTTCAATCAGGTAATCATCAAGTTCCTCTTGGTCTTTAATATACTGGATACTTTTACCCCTTTCGACTTTATAAAGTGGCGGCTGAGCAATATATAGATAGCCGCGTTCTATTAACTCAGGCATCTGCCGATAGAAAAATGTAAGAAGTAAAGTTCTTATATGCGCACCGTCAACATCCGCATCTGTCATAATTACAATTTTGTGGTATCTCGCTTTATCCGCATCAAAATCATCGCGACCAATTCCAGTGCCCAGAGCAGTAATCATAGTGCCTATCTCTTGACTTGAAAGCATGCGATCAAATCGAGCCCGCTCAACATTAAGTATTTTACCTTTTAATGGAAGAATAGCTTGGTTTTGTCGGTCTCTTGCTTGTTTAGCAGAACCCCCAGCTGAGTCGCCCTCCACAATAAATATCTCAGACAAAGAAGGGTCGCGTTCCTGACAGTCAGCAAGTTTTCCTGGCAATGAGGCTATATCTAATGCTGACTTCCTTCTAGTAAGGTCACGAGCTTTTCTTGCTGCTTCCCGTGCAGCTGCAGCTTCGGCTATTTTTGTCATTAACATTTTTGCTTCTGCAGGGTGCTCCTCAAACCATTCGCCAAGAGCTTCATTCATCGCCGACTCAACTACAGGCCTTACTTCAGAAGAAACTAATTTATCCTTTGTTTGCGACGAAAACTTCGGGTCAGGAACCTTTACTGACAGAACACACGTCAAACCCTCGCGTGCATCATCCCCTGAAATAGTTACTTTTTCTTTTTTGGCTGTTCCAAGACTTGCGGCATATTTATTTACAGTTCGAGTAAGCGCACCCCTAAATCCCGCCAAGTGGGTCCCTCCATCACGTTGAGGTATATTGTTGGTAAAACATCTTACATTTTCGTGATACCCATCATTCCACCACAAAGCTGCCTCTACTGTAATTCCTTCAACTTCCTTGCAGATTGAAATGGGGTTTTCAAGCAAGCCCTCCTTATTGGCGTCTAAATGCTTTACAAACGCTTCTATGCCTCCCTCATAATGAAGTTCTGTAACAATATTGTCTTCCGGCCTTTCGTCGGTTAACACAATCATCACACCCGAATTAAGAAAGGCTAGCTCCCTCAGACGCCTTTCTAATGTATTTCTATCAAACTCAACCATGGTAAACGTTTCCTCAGAAGGCAAAAACCTCACTTTAGTCCCTGTTAACGTTTTTACAGTTCCATCTCTTCTGTAGTCCTCTGGGGCATCAGCCACGACCTTCAGAGAGTTCAATGAATCACCATGACTAAATTCCATTGCATGCTCTTTTCCATCTCGCCAGATGGTAAGCTGCAAAGAAACAGACAAAGCATTCACAACAGACACGCCTACCCCATGAAGTCCGCCTGATACTTTATATGAGTTGGAATCAAACTTTCCACCAGCATGTAATTGAGTCATGATAACTTCAGCTGCCGATACACCCTCTTCCTCATGAATAGCTACCGGTATACCACGTCCATTATCTTTTACAGAACATGAACCGTCTGGATGCAAAATGACCTCGACGCGGTCAGCGTGACCAGCGAGACTTTCGTCAATAGAATTATCAACAACCTCGTATACCATATGGTGTAAACCAGATCCATCATCTGTATCACCTATATACATTCCTGGTCTTTTTCGAACTGCATCCAGACCCTTCAAAACTTTAATTGAGTCCGCACCATATTCGGGCGTATTTTCAGCAGCTTCAGACATAAATATTTCTTTCGCGAATCACTCCATCTATAGAATAAAAATATAGTAGAAGAGTACAAGAAATGCACGCCCAAATAAAATTTCATTAGTTACAAATATCTGTAAATATTAACTAGTCATTAGTAAAAAAGGCTTTATATCTTTGGCATATGTAGTTTTAAATGAGATAAATATAATAGATAATTTATCTCTTCTTTAGGGTTTATAGTAAAATGAAGAAGGTTAAAACCATATCCTTCGCAGGTGCCTTAATTTTATTACTAGTTATAGGTATAAAGTTATTTCTTAACTCTGACAAAATCTTGAAATCTGGAATAGACCCTTACCCATATGCTACGCAAAGCAATCAGCCAGAGCTTATAATAGCAAAGCTAGAGCAAGATGACTTTTTAATAAGTCTTCTCGAAAAAAAAGGTCTTTCGTCCAACGAAGTGTACGGTATTTCGAGGGCAATTGATAAGGTGTATCCAGTCAACTTATTAAGGCCAGGAAATGAATTTTATCTTTATTTGCGTAATAAAAAGCTAGAGCATTTTGTTTTCAGGCCAAATTTTGAAAAAACTATTTTTATAGATGCGATTGATGGTAGTTATAACACAAGGGAAGTAATATCAGAATACAAATCACAAAAAGTTAGTATATCCGGGGAAATTTCCACCTCCCTTTATATAGATGCAACAAAATCAGGCATTCCTGATCGTATTGTAGATCAATTCACAAAAATTTATGAGTATTCAGTAGATTTCCAAAGAGACATACGGCCTGGCGATAAATTTTCTATGTATTTCAATGCATATAAAAACCGAAAAGGCGACATAGTAAAAACAGGTGACCTTTTATACACCTCGTTTAGTCCAGGGGACAAAAAATCAGAATTTTGGCTGTTTTCGAACGAAAAGAAAATAGAAAATTTCTATGATGAAAAAGGTAAAACTGCTAAACGCAGGCTAAGGGCTACCCCGATAAATGGGGCACGAATATCATCTGGATTTGGCGGAAGAAAACATCCCATTTTAGGTTACAGGAAAATGCATACTGGTGTTGACTTTGCAGCACCAACGGGCACACCCGTGCTCGCTGCCGGGTCAGGGACAGTTGAATATGCAGCATGGAATGGTGCGGCTGGAAAGTATATACGCATTCGTCATACAGACGGATATAAAACAGCATACTTTCACTTGAGTAAGATCAATGTTTCTACTGGCAAATATGTAAAGCAAGATCAAATAATAGGAAAAGTTGGCAGTACGGGAAGGTCTACAGGGCCACATTTACATTACGAAGTGATTTTGAATGGAAAAAAAATTAACCCCAAAAGGCTTTCTCAGCTTTCTGGAAAGCCTCTAGGTAAGGCAGAAATGAATAAATTCAACAAACGGCGTGAAGAAATTGAAAAAATGAGGTCTTCTGATTTAAATTCGTTGTCTAACCCTATTTAAAATTAATAGGCTGATAGTTAGTAATTTGATTTTAAGTACTCATTCGGCGGCGTCAGACACTGAATCTGGTTTTTTTCTTGCGGGGGCCTTTCGCCTCCGGCGGGGTGGGGTTTCGTCCAATGAGGCGGGTTCTGGCAATTGGTTGCCTTCAGGTAATTCCCCCAAGTCTTCATCAGGTTTTATTGCAGTCAAATCATCATCCATCGATTTACGGTGTTTGTTTTGGGGTTTCCCTGCTTTACCATCAGGTGCTTCGTCGTCGATAGCGGTCTCATTTCTTGGGGCTCTTTGAGCATCACGTTCAGCTTGAGCGGCAAGCCTAGCGGTTTCCATTTCATTCATTAACCTCAAATAATGCTCTGCATGTTGTTTTAAATTTTCAGCATTTACTCTATTTCCGGAGCTTTGGGCATCACGGGCTAAAGCTGTATATTTTTCATAAACAGTGCTAACATTTCCACGGACCTTAACTCCAGGCCCATTACTATCCAATGACCTGTTAGGGTTTGAATTATTACTTCTGTTATTATTATTGCGATTACGGCCACGTTGGCGTTTCATTATTACTTCCTTAAGTTCCCTAAGCCTGCAGTGTTGCAATGGCTTCTCAATTTTGGGCTAGCGAGGGGGCTATCAAGCCTCAAACTTCTCACGGTCAGTTACTAGCAAAGCTATTTCAAAAGGGAAAGCTTTTTTTATCTACTTTTATACGCTTTTATTACCCTATTATTTCCAGACAGATCGTGCGCTACTGAAATATCTATAAATTCGTTTTTTAAGAGTAAATTGGTAACGGCCTCAGCTTGCAAATAGCCAATTTCAAATATAATAACGCCTTTCGGGTTTAAATATAAACCTGCTTTATTTATTATCGCTCTATATGCTTCCAAACCATCTTCTCCTCCATATAAAGATACAAATGGATCAAACTCCTTAACACCTGAGCTTAGTAAATTCATTTCTATTTTTGATATATACGGGGGGTTTGAAATTATAATATCATAACTTTCAGACACGTTCTCAAACCATGCGCTATGTAAAAAACATATGCTTTGGCTTACACCATGAGCTTGGGCATTGTGTCTTGCAATTATTAACGCATCCTCAGATATATCAACTGCCGTAGCTATCGTGCTTTTTGTCTCTGATATAATAGATATTATGACCGCTCCCGTACCTGTCCCAAGCTCTAATAGACTTTTACTTCCAGACTTATTGATTTCAGAAATAGTTATATCCACCAATTTTTCCGTATCAGGCCGCGGGGATAAAACATTTTTGTTTACTTTGTATTTTCTTCCATAAAACTCCTTGTGACCTACAATTTTATCAACCGGTTCGCCTTTAATGCGTCTATTCATAAACTCATTTATTTTAATAATAGTACTCCGCTCAGGGGTAGAAGAGTTCTTAATCAGCAAGTCTGCATGTGATAGCTGTGAAGCCTCCATAATTAAGATACGCGCATCTAGTCCTGGGGTATCAAGGCCCTGCTCGCCGAATAGCTTTAATAAAAACCTTCTTATGGATTTATAGGATAAGTCCTGAAGGGACATTAAATCATATTCGTTTTTTTTAAGCATGTTATCTATTAATAAATATTCTGCATTAAACTTTGCAGCTCACAACTTAAGCGCTCTAGGTCAGTTGGGGTAGACAGACTATGATCTCCATTTTTTATTAGTGTATATGATACATTTCGACTTTTCACATTCTCTATTATTTTATATGAATAGTGCCAGGGCACTACTTCGTCTTTCATGCCCTGTAAAATTCTGATTGGTACTTCGAGATTAATTTTATTATCTAATACCATGTTATCTTTGCCGTCAGAAATTAATCTGGAGCTATACTCATAGTCTTCTCCATACTCTGATGAAACAAAAATGCTTTTTCCTGCTAAAGAATCTTTCTTTTGTTTTTCAGTCCACTGGTCCCAGACTAGTTTATGCGTAAAGTCCGGTGCTGGCGCTATTAAAAAAAGGCCCTTAACTTTATCAGCTCTAGAAATAGCCGCTAAAATTGAAGTCCACCCTCCCATTGATGACCCCACTAGGACTGCATCATTATTGATTAATTCATCAATAACCATTATGATATTTTCGGCCCACTTAGTAATGGTACCGTCCCGAAATTCGCCATCGCTCTCCCCATGACCAAAATAATCAAATCTAATAAAGTTATAATTTTTACTTGCCGCCCAATTGTGCAAATATGTTGCTTTGCTTCCGTCCATGGTGGACTTTAGTCCGCCACACCACAGAATAGTAGGTCCTCTTCCTTTATTAAATTTATAGGCTATCTTTTCCTCACCCTGTAAGGGTAAATAATTAATCAATGCTCTATCTTGCATCTAAAGGGTCCTTATGAGAGTTTATAAAATATGATTGTGCTTCAAGTAGTTCCAGAACTCAATGCCGGAGGCGTAGAGAAAACTACACTAGAAATTGCAGAAGCATTGTCAAACAAAGGTTATGACTCCCATGTTGTTACCAGAGGCGGGCGGCTTGAGAAAGATTTTTTACGTCTGGGCACAAAATTACACAAAGCTAATATTGGTTCTAAGAACATATTATCGTTATTTTATAGAATAAATTTTATACGGAAAGTTATCAGACTACATGGCATCCAATTGGTTCATGCGCGGTCCCGTGCGCCTGCATGGCCTGCATATTATGCAGCTAAAGCAGAAGGAATACCCTTCCTAACTACATATCACGGAATATATAACAGTAATTCATGGTTAAAAGATCAATATAATTCAATTATGACAAAGGGTGAGCATATTATTGCTAACTCAAATTTCACAAAAGATCATATAATTAATAAACACAAAGTTCCCCCAAGTAAGATTACTGTGGTTCCACGGGGCGTCAACATGGCAGTATTTGATCCAAAAAAAATAGAAAATACAAAAGTAAACGAACTATTACACGAGTGGAAAGTTCCATTTAAAAATAAAATAATTCTTCTCCCCGGGCGTTTAACAAAATGGAAAGGACAGCTTATTGCTGTGGACGCCTTAAGGTATTTGCCAGAAAATTATACATTGGTGCTAATGGGTGACCCACAGGGGCGAGAAAAGTATAAAGGTGAAATATGCTCTAAAGTAGCTAAGCTCAACTTAAAAAAGCAATTCGTGATTCTAAATCACCAGATGGACGTTGCTTCAGCCATTGCCGCCGCAGATATAGTAATTTCAACATCTACAGACCCAGAGGCCTTTGGACGTGTAATGGTAGAGGCTCAAGCTATGGAAAAACCTGTCGTTGCCACAGCACATGGCGGGTCTCTTCAAACAATTTTAAATAAAAAAACAGGATTTCTAGTTCCGCCAAATGACCCTGGAGCTCTCGCTGTGGGAATAAAAAAAGCTTGCGCATGGTGCAATTATGATGGAAAATTCGCTCGCTCGCGTATTAAAGCACAATTTTCAACTCAAAATCTTAAATCAAAAACACTTAACGTATACAAACAGCTCTTGAAATAAAGCTCAATGGCGTCCATATTGTGGACGCTTAACATTATTAGGAGAATTTAGCATCGCAAAACGCCCACTAGCAGCAGCGCCCAAGAAACCCAAAGGTCCACGAACTAATCGTGAAATTACAAACCCACAAGTACTACTTATAACAGATACAGGTGAAAAACGCGGTGTGGTATCGCTTGACGAGGCTATTTCCACTGCTCAATCTGTAGGATTGGATTTAGTTGAAGTTGCCCCAGGTGAAACTCCTGTTTGTAAAGTTCTTGATTATGGTAAACTGAGATTTGAAAACCAGAAGAAAAAGGCAGCCAACCGTAAAAACCAACGGACAACGACAATCAAAGAAATTAAAATGCGGCCTAATATTGACACACATGATTACCAAGTAAAAGCTAAGGCTATGATGAAATTTTTCGATCGAGGTGATAAAGTTAAAGTCACCGTTCGGTTCAGAGGCAGGGAAATGGCACATATGGATCGTGGTATGATTTTGCTAGCACAAGTCAAAGAGGATTTCGAAGATACGGCTAAAGTAGAGTTTGAACCGAAAACTGAAGGCCGTATGATGACTATGGTTCTTGCTCCAAGGTAAGCACCTAAACAATTATTTCTTTTTTTGTTTCAACAAAACTAACCCTAGGGTTATTAATGCGGTTTCAAATATTATTTCGAAATAAGTGAGAGTGGGCCCAGGCCCGTCTAGAACAAGACCTAATATTCTACCCACCAAAAAGGAAAAGGTTATAAAAACAATCGACTTTAAAACAATTTTTTGATTATTTATTTTTTGAGTACCAAAAAACATAATTGTACCAACTGCGGATATAAAAAGGCAGTAGGCACGCATTTCGTGTTGGCCCAAATGAGTAAGTTCCCAGCCCAACACACCGGCAAGGGATAAGGGTGCGAATGCTCCAAATAAACCATAAATTACGTAAAAAATGCTGTTACAATAGTTAAAATATTTCATGATATAACTTTATTCAAATTATAAAAATATTCAATTAGTTACTCATATTTAAATTGCGCGGCACAGGCTTGGTCGCTACACAGATATATATGACCAAAAAAATAGACATTGGAATTCTTGGCGCTGACGGAAGAATGGGCCAAGCAGTAATGCGGTCCTTAGAAACTGACTTACATCTTAGATTGACAGTGGCTATTACGTCGGATGATTCACCCAACTTAGGTAAAGATGCACATAAAGTTGCAAATCTTAGATCTGTTGGCTTGATGCTTTCGACTAATATCAATGAAGGCCTTAATTTATGCGATATACTGATTGATTTCTCTCACCCGGAGGCTACATTAAATGTGCTTTCTTTAATGAAGCAGTCTAGGTGCAATACACTAATAACTGGCACTACAGGTTATAGCAAAAAACAAGAAAAAGAATTCCGAGAGGGGGCCAAAGGCCATACTGTATTACAATCAGGTAATTTCTCTCCTGGAATTAATATGCTACAAGCTCTTGTTAAAATAGCTTCTGAAAAATTAAATGATAAATGGGATATTGAAATTCTCGAAATGCACCACAAAAAGAAGAAAGATGCACCCAGCGGAACGGCACTTATGTTAGGGGAGGCGGCTGCAGATGGGCGGAAGGTAAAGCTCGAAGAAAAAATATCCACATCTAGAGCGTCACATTCAAAAGCCAGAAAAAAAGAAGAAATTGGGTTCGCTGTTCTTAGGGGGGGAGGGGTCATTGGTCAGCATGAAGTAAGAATTGCAAATGATCAAGAGATGATCACCTTGAGGCACGATGCCTTTGATAGAGATATATTCGCAAAAGGAGCAGTTAACGCAGCTGTTTGGGCCCACAAACAAGAGCCTGGAATATATTCAATGAAAGATGTCTTAAATATCGATCTCTAATTATTACCATTCACCAAAATTTTCCATTTTTGACCAAGGGGCCTTAATCGGAAGACTCTTTCCTTTTTGTAGTATCTCTACGGAAACATTATCTGGGCTTTTTACGAAAGCCATTCTTCCATCACGTGGAGGACGATTAATCATTATCCCCCTCTTTAAGAGTCTTTCGCAAGTGTCATAAATGTTATCAACTTGGTAAGCTATGTGACCAAAGTTTCGACCCCCTTTAAGGAGCTCAACGCCAGATTCTTCCGAGGGCCAATTAAAAGTTAATTCAATCATTGGTAAGCCAATAGGTAATGTAGTTCCGTTCTCAAAAGCACCCGCTCTATCAATATCTTCGTAGCTTGCTAAAAATAATAATGTAAAACGGCCTTCCTCATTTTCATATCTACGTAATTCCTTCAGCCCTAAACCACCGCAATAAAAATCTAGGCTTTGCTTGATATTAGTTATCCTAAGCATTGTATGCAGAAAATTCATTTTATTAACCTGTTGCAATATAGTTTATTACTTAATTATAGGCACTTAGATGGTGCGGTCAGTTTTTT
>TARA_Y100000385_G_scaffold291720_1_pt1 | contig 24809 bp, 18 predicted proteins | sample TARA_Y100000385 | Tara Oceans TARA_Y100000385 (sample SAMEA2620980) | marine metagenome | biome: marine biome (ENVO:00000447); feature: surface water layer (ENVO:00002042); material: "saline water (ENVO:00002010), including plankton (ENVO:xxxxxxxx)" | depth 5 m
GAGTACCTTCAGTAAGGGCTGTACTTATGCCGCCTTTTTGATCAGAATGAGCAAACACGTAGTTGTAATATCCCTGTTTAAGGAGCACTTTTTTGCTGTAAGCTCCTCTTTCAATTTGGTAATCCAATTTGAATTCTGGTAGTAATTCCCAATCACTCAGCTGTCCATATACATATGCAGGTGTAGCCAGCTCTGGGCTTTCAAAATAAAACTCTACCCAGCAGTAATCGCCGGCGAGATCTGGGTTACCCACATCCGCACGATTATAAAATCGTCTCCCATTGATGTCATTTTGAAAACTATACACGGATATGGATTGATTCTTATTTTCATAAAGGTATACCTCCCAGCATGTATCTAATCTGGAAGTTTTAACACCTAGACCGACTTGATTGAGGCGTTTTGTATCAAACGTATGAAATTCAATTCCACCATCGAAAGATTCGCTTCCCATGAAATTATAGCTCAGTAAGCCATCATTAATGAACGTAGGCTTTAGATTGTTTTTAGAATTATTCCATCTACGATTTTGTAAAATGCTTACATCTAAATCCATGAAATAATCTTGTACGGGGTAATCTGTTAAGTTCACATTTGCACTGACTTGCTGTTGCGTGGAGAAATTTTCTAAGTCCACAGCTCTACTAACGGATAGAGAGGGGACAACAAGATTTTCATAGACAATAAATCTGCGTCGGATAATGAGGTCATTTGGGTCGTCATTTTGGAAGATTTCAATAACGTAATTACCACTCACTCTTGGTTTAGTTTCTTCATTTGGAAATTTAATGGAGTAGTGCGTGTAAGGAACAAACGTGCCAACACTAATGGCAAAGTTGTTCAAATAATTACCCTTAAACCCTATGAGGTACTGATTGATAAGCAGATCACTTTTTTCCCAGTTCTTGGTACAATGAAAAATTCGGTAAGAATAATTATTCCACTCATAGGCAAGGTCGTCAAAGCTTAGTTGAAGCCCTTTCCTAGCGCCAAGTTCATATGCTGGAAAATCTAAGGGTTCTCCTTCTGGAGAAATTTGAACACTTTTGAGGTAATTGTGTACAACTGTATCGCGCAGAACTTGACCTTGGACTACGGTGCAAATTGCAAGTAAAATCAGGGAAGTAAACCTTTTTATCTGCATTGTTAAGAATTATTGGTGTCTAAGTTACAATTAGTCGTCAAATGAATAGGGATTATGAGTTGTGTATTATAATTTCGCAGCCTCAAATCATACTGAAACGTACGATGTCTCAATCCTTTAAGATTCGCAAAGGTTACGATATGAAGTTGGTCGGTGCAGCAGCACAGACGGATTTGGGCGCAGTAAGCGCTCCAACATATGCCGTAAGTCCCTTTGATTTCCCAGGAATCACACCCAAATTGGTTGTGAAAGCTGGTGCCCAAGTAAAAGCGGGCGACACCTTGTTTTTTGACAAAGACCGTCCTGAAGTTAAAATATGCTCACCAGTTTCTGGAGAGATTGCTGAAGTCAAGCGTGGTGCTAAGCGTAAAATTTTAGCGGTAATCATTTTAGCAGATAGCAAGATCAAATATGCTTCTCACGGTGTTTTAGCGTTAAATAAAGCTGACCGCACAGAAATAGCTGATTTCTTTTCGAATTCAGGTATAGGCGCTTTAATAACTAGCAGACCTTATGGAGTCTTAGCAAGCATGACTGAAGAACCGCGTGATATATTTGTTAATGCAGTTCAAAGTGGCCCTTTAGCGGGAAATCTAGCTTATCAATTGGATGGAAAAGATGAGGAAATAGCAGCAGCTTTAAACGCACTCGGTAAATTAACTACGGGGAAAGTTTTTGTGAGTCAAGCCGAAGACCTTGAGGGTCTACCGAGTTTAAACAACAATAGCGTTGTCAATGTTACCTTTTCGGGAAAACATCCTAAGGGCATGGTAGGTACTCAAATTGCACATATTTCACCAATAAACAAGGGTGAGGTGGTTTGGACGGTAAATGCGGTTGACCTCCCAGTTATTGGACGTGCCGTTTTGAAAGGTGAATATAGCCCTGAATACAGAGTTGCTATTACCGGTTCCAAAGTCATGAAAAATGGATACGCAACAATGCTTCAAGGTGTGAGTTTGTCTTCGTTTAATTCTTCATCCATTGAAAGCAGTAATACCAGACTTATAGCAGGTGACGTGCTTTCAGGTACACAAATAGAAGCCGACGGTTTTCTTCCTTTTGGAAAAGCTCAAATTACAGCTATTCCCGAGGGGAATCAAACGGAATTCTTTGGATGGGTTTTACCGGGATTTGGTAAATTTTCCACAAATCGTGCCTTTTGGGGATGGTTGTTTCCAAACAGGAAATACGACTTAGATACGAATATGCACGGAGAAGAGCGTGCGTTTGTTGTAACGGGTGAATACGATAAATTTATTCCTATGGATATTTTTCCGCAACACTTGTTACGTGCAATAATGATTGGTGACATTGAAAAAATGGAGCAATTAGGTATTTATGAGGTAGTACCGGAGGATTTTGCACTCGCTGAAGTTGCATGTACCTCAAAATTACCCTTGCAGCAAATCGTTAGAAACGGTTTGAATGATCTTAGAAAAGAAATGATGTAATAGCCATAATATGAAGTTTGTACAAAACATATTCGACCAGACTAGACCGCTTGTTGAAAAAGATGGCAAGAGAAACATCCTCTATCCATTGCATAACGCACTGGAGACGATGGCTTTCGTTCCTGATCATACTGCCCACTCGGGTGCGCACGTTCGCGATGCGATCGATTTAAAGCGCACCATGGTGACAGTAATTTTTGCTATGGTTCCTGCTCTCCTATTTGGAATGTGGAACATTGGCCGGCTGCATTACGGTGCAATAGGCATGGAGAGCACATTAATTGAGAATTTCTTATTCGGCACCTTCAAGCTGTTACCACTAATTATAGTGACGTATGCTGCTGGATTAGGTGTGGAAATATTCTTCTCATGGAAACGCAATCACCCTGTTAATGAAGGATTCTTGGTTTCAGGGTTGCTAATTCCACTAATCATGCCTGTGGATATTCCACTGTGGATGGTTGCTGCAAGTACCATTTTTGCCGTATTGATTGGCAAAGAAGTATTTGGCGGGACAGGGATGAATCTTTTAAATCCGGCACTAACCGCTCGTGCCTTTGCTTTCTTTGCTTACCCAACATGGATGTCTGGGGATCAAGTTTGGATAAACACAGCAGGTGGAGATCTAGTTGACGGTTACTCCGGCGCTACAGCAATGGGAGAACTTGCTACTACCGTTGGTCAAGGTATGGGCAACCCTGCCATGGAAACGGTTCGTGCACAATTTGGACCTGAGGGGACCTATTCGTTGATGAACACCTTTTTAGGGTTGATACCTGGTTCTATTGGTGAAACATCGGCCTTATTAATCCTTTTAGGAGGCCTTTTCCTCATATTTAAAGGAGTAGGTTCTTGGAGAATCATGCTTAGCTTCTTCATAGGAGGTTTAGTCATGGCGGGGATCTTTAATGCTTTTGCGGTGAATGAATTTATGGCATTGAATCCTCTACATCAATTGATGCTGGGTGGTTTCATGTTTGGAATGGTCTTCATGGCAACTGACCCAGTGAGTGCTTCTCAAACGGAAACAGGTAAATACATTTACGGGTTCTTAGCGGGATTCTTTGGTATCATGATTCGCGTTTTTAACCCAGCATATCCGGAAGGTATTATGCTTGCTATTCTTTTCATGAACGTAATGGCGCCTTTAATAGACCACTACGTTGTAGAAGCAAATATTAAACGTCGCGCAAAGCGTCTAGCAAACGCCTAAATTCTAAACACGATGAACGTAAATAGTAACGCATATACTTATACTTTCGCCACAGTGATGGTGGTGCTAGTGGCTGTGCTTTTATCTGGAGCTTCTCTTGGTCTCAAGAGCAAGCAGCAAAGTAACGTAAAGCAAGAAAAAATGCAGAGCATTTTGGCTTCTGTTGGAGTGCAAGTGGATCGCGCCGGAGCCAAGTCAGCATATGATGAAGTGATCAAGCAAGTATTAACAATCAAAGGTGGAGCAGTCGTTAGCGAAGATCGTGAGACTGGGTTTAATGTAGACATGGCAAAAGCTATCAAGTCATCAAACATGGACCGTGAGGCACCTTTATATGTTGCTAGCCAGGGTGGACAGACGTACTATATTGTCCCTATGAGAGGTAAAGGTTTGTGGGGTCCAGTTTGGGGTTTTGTTGCGCTTGAAAGCGATGGAAACACTGTGATTGGTGCAACTTTTGATCATAAAAGTGAAACTCCAGGTCTTGGTGCAGAAATATCTACTCCAATGTTTACGAATCAATTTCCGGGTAAGAAAATATCTGAAGCTGGGGAGTTTAAATCAATCTCTGTGGTTAAAGCGGGTACTTCATCTGGTGACTACGCTGTGGACGGAATTTCAGGCGGTACCATTACTTCAAATGGGGTGAATGATATGCTAGTTGATTGCCTTGCACCTTATGCAAAATACTTCAAAAACATCTAAGCCATGAGTACAGAAGTAAAACAAAAAGAGGCTTTGTTCTCTAAGAAAAATCAGAAGTTACTCTCTGATCCATTCAATGATAATAATCCAATTACTGTTCAAGTATTGGGTATCTGTTCTGCGCTTGCAATAACAGTAAAATTGGAACCGGCAGTGGTAATGTCACTTTCAGTAATGTTTGTATTGGCCGCTGGAAACGTAATCATTTCTCTAATTCGAAATCTTATACCAAACCGCATTAGAATCATAGTTCAATTAGTTGTTGTTGCGTCATTGGTAATCTTGGTCGATCAATTCTTAAAAGCATTTGCGTACGATGTAAGTAAGCAACTTTCTGTTTTTGTTGGATTGATCATCACCAACTGTATCATTATGGGTCGCTTTGAGGCTTTTGCCTTAGGTAATGGTCCATGGAAAGCGTTCTTAGATGGAATAGGTAATTCAATTGGTTACGGCGTCATTCTTATCGCTGTAGCGTTTTTTCGTGAATTGCTTGGATCAGGCGCACTTTATGGGATACAAATAATACCTGATAGCTGGTATATTACAAATGGTGGTTTTTATGCTAATAATGGATTCTTCTTATTTCCACCAATGGCATTGATCGTTGTGGGTCTCATTATATGGGCTCAGCGTGCTAAAAACACTAAACTCGTAGAAGAAAACTAAGCCGATATGGGACAAGAATTAATCAATTTATTTGTTCGCTCAATCTTTATTGAGAACATGATTTTTGCATACTTCTTAGGTATGTGTTCATACCTCGCGGTGTCAAAGACGGTAAAAACAGCAGTAGGTCTGGGCATTGCTGTGACCTTTGTTTTGACTATTACTCTTCCTGTGAATTGGCTCCTCGAAAATTATGTTTTGAAGCCAGGAGCTTTAGATTGGTTAGGAGAAGAGTTTATAGAAATCGACCTAAGTTTTCTTTCCTTTATCATGTTCATTGCAGTTATAGCATCAATGGTACAATTGATTGAGATGATTGTTGAGAAATTTGCTCCCGCACTTTACAGTGCTTTAGGTATCTTTTTGCCACTAATTGCCGTAAACTGTTCTATTCTTGGAGGATCGCTCTTTATGCAAGAGCGCGCTTTTGGGACTATCGCTGAAGCTGTAGTGTACGGCATAGGCTCAGGGGTAGGATGGTTCTTAGCAATAGTTGCCATAGCTGCCATTCGTGAAAAAATCCGCTATTCAAATGTTCCTGCTCCTTTACGCGGTCTTGGGATAACCTTTATCATCACAGGTTTGATGGGTATCGCGTTTATGAGTTTTATGGGTATTAAATTATAATAAGCACAGTAGCTATGTTTTTATCTAGCACAGTAGTTCTTTCATCGGTAGTTGTATTCGTACTTGTCATCCTTCTATTGGTGACCATTCTTTTACAAGCTAAAGCCCGCTTATCTCCCAGTGGCCCAGTGAAGTTGAACATTAATGGAGACAATGTTGAAGTGGAATCGGGTACGACTCTATTAAACACCTTAAGCAATCAAAAAATCTTCTTGCCGTCTGCATGCGGAGGTGGAGGAACTTGCGGAATGTGCAAGTGTCAAGTGACCGAAGGCGGTGGTGAGATATTGCCTACCGAAACGGGTTTCTTTAATCGTAAAGAAATTGCAGATAACTGGCGGTTGGGTTGTCAAATTAAGGTAAAGAATGACATGGACGTGAAGGTACCAGAAGAAATATTTGGTATCAAGAAGTGGGAATGTGAGGTGGTAAGTAACTACAATGTGGCTTCTTTCATCAAAGAATTCGTAGTTAAGCTTCCAGAAGACGAAACACTAGACTTTGAAGCAGGAGGATACATTCAAATTGACGTTCCTTCAACAACCATTGATTTCAAAAATATAGATATTACTTCTCATCCTAAGCTAGGTAAGGCGCCGGATGAATTTAAAGAAGAGTGGGATAAGTTTAAGCTATGGGATTTAAAAATGGTCAATCCGGAGCCATTATTCCGTGCATACTCTATGGCTAATCACCCAGCAGAGGGCAATATTGTAATGTTAAATATACGTATTGCAACTCCACCGTTTGACCGGAAGAAAGGTGGATGGATGGACGTTAATCCTGGAGTTTGTTCTTCTTTTGTTTTTGATCAAAAGCCAGGTGATAAGGTTACTATTTCGGGTCCCTACGGTGAATTCTTTATTAAAGAAACGGGATCGGAAATGCTTTACATAGGCGGTGGTGCAGGTATGGCTCCAATGCGTTCGCATTTGTTCCATTTATTCCACACGCTAAAAACAGGTCGTAAGGTGAGTTATTGGTATGGAGGGCGTTCTAAAAGAGAGCTCTTTTACTTAGATGACTTTAGACAAATAGAAGAGAAATTCCCGAACTTTAAATTTCACTTGGTTCTTTCAGAGCCATTACCTGAGGACAATTGGAATGCCAAGGAAGATATGGAAGACGATGGTGACGGTTTTGTTGGATTCGTGCACCAGGCAGTTATTGATAATTATTTGAACCATCACGATGCACCGGAAGATATTGAGTTCTATTTCTGTGGACCGCCTCTAATGAATGCAGCGGTATTGAAGATGGTAGACGATTTTGGTGTCCCTCCTGAAAATGTCAGCTTTGACGACTTCGGTGGATAATCGAAAAAACACATACTTAAAGCCGCTCCCTTTGGAGCGGCTTTTTATTTTCACGGTATGAAAAAGTCTTTACTATTTATCCTTCTTGCTTTATTAGGTTCTTGCGGTAATACTGCTAAAATGGTCCAGATGACAAATCAAGGGCCGGCGCAAGGCTCCACCTATAGCATAAGTTACTTGGTGCCTGAGGGGGTGGATTACCGAAAAGAGATTGACTCTATTTTACATGAGATGGACCAACAAATGAGTCTATGGATAGAGAATAGCGAAATTTCTAAGTTGAATCGTGGGGATTCACTTTACTTAAGCAGTAGTTTTCGTAATGTTATTTTGGCAGCATTACGTTTTAGCGAGTTAACTGATGGTGCTTTTGATATCACTATAGCACCATTAATCAAGGGTTGGGGTTTTTCCGGAGGGTCTCGCAGAGACAATATGAATGTTGACAGTCTCATGAATTACGTGGGATACCAAAGACTTATTACTTCTCGTCCTGGCGCCATGTTGAAGAAATACGCACTACCCGTAGGTTATGAAATTGATGTCAACGCTATTGCCCAAGGATATACTGTTGATGTTGTTGCGAATCAACTGAAAAATATGGGAGTTGATAATTACATGGTTGAGATTGGGGGTGAAGTCCGATGTAAAGGAACAAACATCCAGGGACGCAAGTGGCGAATAGGAATTGAGGAACCCCATGAGGAGCGTGCTTTGGGACAATTTCAAACTATTGTAGAATTGGATACAATGTCACTAGCTACAAGCGGTAATTACAGGAAATATTGGGAGAATAAGGATGGTCAAAAGGTCGTACATAGCATAGACCCTAAAACAGGACAACCGATCATTAGCAATTTATTGAGTGCAAGTATTATCGCACCTAATGCAACCATGGGGGATGCTTTAGCAACTGCGTGTATGATTAAAGGGGTGGACGCAGCTATAGAAATGATAGAACAGTACTCTAGCGTAGAGGGTTACTTTATTGTTGGCACGAAGTTTGGAAAAATTGAAGTCCAAGAGACTTCTGGTTGGAAAAAATACTCAATCAACTAGCTTGTTCAAGCTTGGTTTCACATTGGCGAGGATCTTTACCACAGTATGAACATGTTTCACCTTCTTTGTTCAAGAACGGGCTTTGAGATGCACAAGTGCCTGCGAACTCGCCGTCTTTTTTTGCCCAAATCTTAATAGCAATGCCTGCTACACCCAGACCAAGAAGTATGACTGTGATTCCAATCAGTTTTAGTGCTACCATTTTGAGGTGAATTTAAGGCTCAAAGGTACAATTCAAAATCAAACTTTTTGAATAATTGGTACAGTCCTTTTCCTTGGTGAAGTACATTTGCAGCAGCTTTATAATTTAAAATCACAGATTTATGAAAATTACTGTTGTTGGTGCGGGTAACGTTGGTGCCACAGTTGCTGAAAATATAGTAAGACGCGAATTGGCAGAAGAAATCGTGTTACTTGATATCAAAGAAGGTTTTGCAGAGGGCAAGGCTATGGACATGAATCAAACCGCAACTTTAAATGGTTTTGATGCTAAAGTAATTGGTTCTACAAATGATTATAGAAAGACTGCAGGTTCTTCTGTAGCGGTAATAACCTCAGGGATTCCGCGTAAACCAGGAATGACTCGTGAAGAGTTGATTGGTACAAACGCCAAGATTGTACAGATGGTTACAGAGAACTTAATCAAGCATAGTCCAGATATCATCATCGTGGTGATCTCTAACCCAATGGATACCATGACATATTTGACCTCAAAAACGTCAGGATTGCCTAAAAATCGTATCATTGGAATGGGGGGGATTTTGGATTCAGCACGTTTCAAATACCGCTTGTCGGAGCAACTGGGTTGTTCCCCGAATGATTTACAAGGACAGGTAATTGGCGGTCATGGTGATACTACTATGATTCCTTTAATTAATCATGCAACCTATAACAGTCTGCCTGTCACACAGTTTTTAACTGCCGATCAACAGGAACACGTTGTTTCAGAGACCATGATAGGAGGAAAGACCTTAACAGGATTAATAGGGACTTCTGCCTGGTATGCGCCAGGAGCTGCAGGGGCAGAATTGGTAGAGAGTATTGTGCGTAACCAAAAGAAAATGTTCCCTTGTTCCGTATTGCTCAATGGTGAGTATGGACAACATGATATATGTATTGGCGTACCGGTAATTATAGGAAGCAATGGATGGGAGAAAGTTGTTGAGTTTAATCTTAGTACCGAAGAAAAAGAAAAGTTTGAAGCCTCAGCTGCTGCTGTTCGTAAAATGAACGCTGCTCTAGAAGAGAATCTATAAACAGCGGTAAGGCGATAATAAAAAGGCCCATCGAACGTCACACGCTCGAGGGGCTTTTTCTTGCGTCATTTAACGATTCGTTCTTGAGGAAGTACAGCACAAAACTCTTGCCTAAAAATTTTATAACGTGTTTTTGCAATCAGTTTGTAGACCGCGTCCAATAACCATGAAGGTAAATACTGAAATATCTTCGTCCATTTCCAGCGCGGTAATAGCTCTAAAATCATAAGTACTGCCTTACTGCGGATATAAAATTCATTATCCTTAACAAAGACAACAGAGTCTTCAGATTGCAGCTCTGCCGGCAGATGAGCTTTTGCCCACTCGCTTTTTAAAGATCCGAATAAAAAGAGATTGTTTTTATCTCGCTTAAAAATCCAAGCGACGCTCTTGTTACATAGAGTGCAAGGGCCATCATAAATTATCACTGCATTCAAAACTATTGAATAATGAGTTTTTGTGTCGCTACTACCTGATTTTGAACAGAGATATACTTTGCTATATACATTCCCTTAGGAAGCGTTAGTGTATGCATCACATTGGCATCATAGCTTCCAATTCTTTTGCCTAGAACATCATAAAGTTGAATGGTCGCCTTCACAGTGGATTCAAACACCACTGTACCCCGGCTTGGATTTGGTGAAAGTCGGAATTCAGTGATTGATTCTTCTTCTTTTAATTTAATGTTATTAAAGGCTTTGCCCTGAAAATAGTGTAAACCGCCACTCATATTTCCTACAATCATATCAGGGAAGCCGTCTGCATTTAAGTCTGCAATAGCTGGATGTAGCCGATTACCAGAGCTTATCATATGCACATCTGTTTGTCTTAATGTAGCAGTAAAGTTGAAACGTATGTTGGGGCGATTTTTATGCTTGCTTAAATAAGGCATTTGACAACCATTTGCGGTAATGTTATTCCAACCGTTGATGTCTCCAATAAGCACGGAATTAAAGAACGTGTTGCCATATTTTACGGGTATATCACCAGTTTGGGCATGTTTGGAAAAACAGACTTCAATTAATAAATGGTCAACCCCGTTCCACTGCATGGGCGTATTTAGTTGAATGTCATTCCAGCCTGTAGTTAATACGCGTATCCCCTCATATACCTGCGTAAAACCTGAGTTTTGAAATCCAGTTAAAGAAGTGTCGCTAATATGTTTCATGCTTATGGTAAAGCCTTGAGTCAAATAAAGGCTGCTGTTATTGCCTATTTCAAAACCAATAGATCCAATTTGACCAAATTTTGCGCCTTGTGCCAAAAGCTCATCTTTGGAGAAAATAATTTGCATGCGACCGTTCCGCTTTGATCCGCTGAATGGCGTTTCTTCGCGCATAGTTGATAGGTTGGTTCCGCTTCCAAAGACTAAGTCTAGGTTGGTGGAATTATTCATTATTTCGCGCAGCGAATCTAATTGAACAACACCTTGATCTTCCGAACCAACAATGAGGGTAGTATCGTTACCGTAAAGAATTGCGGGTACTGAATAGCCGCTCGGTGAAAAATTAGTACTCATATCAATGCCAACCCATTGATCATCAACTAACGTAAAGAAGTCCGGAAAGTTACCAGTATGCTCATAATAAGCAACGGTTCCAGCCTCGTTTCCTATAATAAGATCTAGGTCACCGTCTCCGTCTAAATCGCCTAAAGATGGTGTGCTGTGATTGCCCACATCAATATTTTGTAAACTACCGCGATACGTAAAAGAGGGATTAATAATTGTGCCGGTATTTTCGTAAAAATAAATTTGACCGTTCACCGCACCAATAAGTAAATCTGGATCGTAGTCCCCATCAAGATCGCCAAATGTTGGACTTAGGTCTTCCCCTAGGTTATTGAATCCAGTAAGAGCTAAATCAGTATCCACGAGTTCAAATGAAGGTTGAGTATTTGTACCCGTATTGTTGAATCGGAACAACGAACTTTTGTATGTTCCAGGTGCTAGGTAGGTGCCCTTGCCACCTACGACTAAATCATAATCGCCGTCAAAATCTAAGTCTACTAATGCTGGTCGCGCTGTGGTGCCAAGATCAATCATACCATCTGATAGGAAAGAACTATCTAACGTTGCGAAAACCGGCTGGTCTGATACCCCAGAGTTTTTGTAAACCCAAGAGTTACCTTGATTAATGGATCCGTTTAAGTTGGGCCCAACTATCAAATCTTCAATACCATCAAAATCAACATCTTCATAAAATGCGGCAGGAAAATATTCAATGTTCGTTGGTTTACTCGTGGGATAAAGTGTGTCTTGAAACCCAATGAAAGCACTATCTGTGCGTCCGCCATTGTAGGCTGCTACTAAATTAGTGAAACTCACATCTCCCAAGAGAGCATCGGTAAGTGTATCGCCATTAAGATTAAGGGTTAATATGGTGGAGCCTGCATGCGCACCACCAGCAGCCTTCCGGTTAAATTCCATTTTCTGAATACCTTGACAAGCGTCTAAAGAGAGTTTGTTAGATGCTAAGTTTTCTTCAAATCTTCCCCAGCAAGTTGTATTCATGGCAAAATCAAGCCCATTTGGGGTAAGGCCCTCGTGCCATTCAATAGTAGAGCGTTGGCCAAAAGTTAATATGTCTAAATCACCGTCATCGTCTATATCATCAATTGCAGGTATGTCACTACTAAAATTATAGAGATTCGGACTTGATGTGCCAACATTAGAGGTTAAATATGAGGAGGAGAGTGCCCAATCGAATTGAATAGAATCAATGCTGTTGTTTTCCCAAACACCAATCCCTCCTAAAACGAAGGCAAAAAGATCTTTTCTTCCATCACCATTGTAATCTCTGAAAAGAGCCCAATGTTCCACTTCGGGAAGGCTATCAGCGTAGTTAGGTGCGGCAATCCAATGGTTATTTAATGCAAGAAAAGTTAGCCATCGGCTGCCTTGTCTATCAAAAATCACCAAGTCCTCCGTCCCATCCAGATTTAAATCAACTCGCGAAAACTGAGGTAAATCTATGCCTCCCATAAAAGCATGTTCCAGGGTGTCGTTGCTGATTATTACCTGCGGCCCTGACTTCCAATCAAAACTCAGCCTATTTGATTGAGCCATGGTTTGTGTCGTAATTACCAATAAAACAGCAAGATGTTTGAGACGCATTTTCAACATTTATCAAAGATAACGCTTATCAAGATTCATACCACCTTAAAAATGGTTAGGTTAGGCACCATGACTTAGTTATATTTGCGCGTTAACGGAAAAAAGAAATAATCCATACAATGCAAAACAAAGGATTAATTACCGCGTTCGCGATAGCTCTAGGGTTGGCTTCACTATACCAGCTCTCTTTTTCATGGGTAGCGAATGGCGTAGCAGGTGATGCAGAAGAATACTCTGCGGGTGATTCGAAAGTAAAGGCAGCTTACCTTGACAGCATGATGACACAGGAGGTATATCCTTTATTGGATTTTACCTATGCTGAAGTGAAGAAGCGAGAAATGAACTTAGGTCTTGATCTAAAAGGCGGAATGAACGTCATTTTAGAGGTGAGTGTAAAAGATGTCCTAAAAGGAGTTGCTGCTAATGCACAAGATCCAATGTTCGTTCAAGCAGTTGCAAACACAGATATCGCTCAAAGTCAAGGTCAGGATAACTATCTAAATACATTCTTTAAGGAGTTTGATAAACTTTCAGAAGCAACTGGAGGCGGCAGATTATTGAGTGATGCGAGTTTATTCGGCACACCAGAAATGACAGATAAGGTGGGCTTTAATGCATCAAATGAAGCTGTCCAAGCAGAAATTCGTAGAGATGTTGAGGCGGCAATCTCGAATGTGTTTACTGTATTACGTGCTCGTATAGATCAGTTCGGTGTAGTTCAACCCAATATACAACGCCTGGAGGGTACGGGTCGGATTTTAGTTGAGCTACCTGGGGTTAAAGACCCAGCGCGTGTTCAGAAACTACTACAGAGTACGGCGGAGCTTCAGTTCTGGAATATGTATGAAGGTGCTGAGGTACTCCCGTTTTTAGTAAGTGTCAATGAGCGTATGCGCGATCTTGTAGAAGCTGAAAAGGTAATTGATACACCAACAGAAAGTTTCGATGAGTTTAGTATTGATGGTACGGTTGAAATAGACTCCACTGGTACAGAATCGGATTCAACAGATGCGCTTGCAAATAACAATCCATTTTTTGAATTATTTAGACCAATGGTTAGCGAAACAGGTCAGTCCATGGAAGGACCTCGTGTTGGTTATGCATTGATTCGTGATACAGCCAGAGTAAATGAGATGTTGAAGCGTCAGGAGATTGTACAAATCATGAATCAGGAACTTCGTAATGTAAAGTTCTTGTGGAGCAATAAACCGGAGCCAGATTCGGATATTATCACATTATTAGCAATCAAAACAAACAGAGAAGGCACACCTGAATTAGACGGGGGGGTCATTGTAGATGCTCGGCCAGATTTGGACGAATATAATCGCAACATTGTGACCATGGCCATGAATGGCTCTGGTGCGCAAAAATGGCAGCGATTAACAGCAGATGCTGCAGCTCAAACTCCTAAGCGTTCAGTCGCCGTAGTGTTAGATAATTATGTGTACTCTTATCCGCAAGTTCAAAATGAAATTTCTGGAGGAAGAACACAAATCTCTGGTACTTTTACAGCAGAAGAAGCTTCCGATTTAGCGAATATTTTACGCGCTGGAAAGCTTGATGCACCTGCTCGAATCATTCAAGCGGACGTTGTAGGACCATCCTTGGGTAAAGAAGCTATCGCGGATTCTATTAATTCATTCGCAATTGCTCTTGCATTTGTTTTGTTATACATGTATTTCTATTACAGTGGAGCTGGATTGGTAGCAAACCTGGCACTGCTAGTAAATATGTTCTTTATTTTCGGGATACTCAATAGCTTTGGTGCAGTTCTAACCCTGCCAGGAATGGCTGGGATTGTATTGACCATAGGAATGGCCGTTGATGCAAATGTGATCATATTTGAACGAATTAGAGAAGAATTACGTTTGGGTAAAGGCTTGAGAGCGGCATTGGTAGATGGTTATAAAAACTCGAATAGTGCCATCATTGATGCGAATGTCACCACATTAATAGTTGGGATCATTCTTTATTCATTTGGTACAGGCCCAATTCGTGGTTTTGCAACAACTCTAATTATAGGTATTCTTACTTCTTTATTCTCTGCATTATTTATATCGCGCGTTGTTTTTGAACGTCGTTTGAGTACTAAAAAGGAAATCAAATTTTCAACGAAGACCACAGCACACTGGTATACGAATATCAATTTTGATTTTCTGTCTAAACGCAGATTAGCGTACATTCTTTCATCCATTGTCATTATCATTGGTTTAGCATCCTTGTTTACAAAAGGCTTGAACCTAGGTGTTGATTTTGTTGGTGGCCGTTCATTCCAAGTTAGATTTGATCAGAATGTTGAGGTTAGTGAGGTAGCCGAATCTTTAAGTGAAGTTCTCATAGACGCGGAAGGTAACAGATATACCCCCGTTGTTAAGACCTTAGGAGAATCAAATCAAGTGATAATTACCACGAATTATCGTATTGATGAAACGGGCTCCTCAGTTGATGAGGATATTACTAATAAACTCTATGCTGGAGTGAATGATTTCTTTGCAGAGGAAATCTCCAGAGACAACTTTTTTACGGATGAATCTGATGAAGCCATTGGATTAGTTGGTTCCAGAGTAGTGGGTCCTACTATTGCGGATGACATTAAAACAGGTGCTATTTACAGCATCATCTTCTCCTTAATAGTGGTTTTCTTATATATTCTAGTTCGTTTCCGTAAATGGCAGTTCTCTCTTGGTGCTGTTGCTGCTTTATTACATGACGTCCTTTTTGTTTTAGGGTTATTCTCTATACTCGACGGTCTTTTGCCGTTCCAATTGGAAGTAGATCAAGCTTTTATTGCTGCTATACTTACCGTTATTGGATATTCATTGAACGATACGGTTGTTGTATTCGATCGTATTCGTGAAAATTTAGGAAGCCGTAAGACTAACTTTCAAGCCAGTGTTAATAGGTCATTAAACCAAACGCTGAGTCGTACTTTCAATACGTCTTTAACTACTTTATTTGTGCTATTGGTTATTTTCTTATTTGGAGGAGAGGTGATTCGTGGATTCATGTTCGCACTTCTTGTTGGGGTAATTGTAGGTACTTACAGTTCTTTGTTCATCGCTACACCGGTGATGTTTGACGCTTCAAAGAAAGAGGCTTAAGAAAATAGATTATTCTAAAGCCCCGTTGCGCTCTGCGCAACGGGGCTTTTTATATAAATTTGCAGCATGTTAATTACCTTTCTCTTATTAAATATAAGTGGTGGCGAGTTCATTATCGTTGCGCTTATTTTTTTGCTGCTTTTTGGTCCAAACCAGATTCCAAGCATGGCGAGGTCAGCAGCAAAGGTTATTAAACAAGTACGCAATGCGACCAATGATATCAAAAGGGATATTATGGACAGTGCAGAAGATGAAAAATTGACAGAGGTTAAGAAAACGATAGTAGAAGGCAGAGATGCTTTTAAAGAAGTCACAGACTCTATCAAAAGAGGAACCAAGCTGTGACTGTATTGTATCTTATAGGAGGTTTTCTGCTCTTGCTAATAGGAGGTGAATTTCTTGTTCGCGGAAGCGTAGGAGTAGCGTTGAAACTCCGGGTATCAAAGGTGGTTATTGGATTGACCTTGGTTGCTTTTGCTACAAGCGCCCCAGAGCTGTTGGTTAGTGTGGTTGCGGCTTTAAAGGGTAAGAGTGATATTGCACTGGGAAATGTTATAGGGTCTAACATTGCCAATATAGGTCTCATATTGGGTGTGACTGCTCTATTGTTTAAGATGCAAGCTGTACGATTAGAATACCAGAGAGATTGGTATTTTTTATTAGCGGCCAACCTCTTGCTAGCTTTGTTTTTATGGTTTGGTGGAATTAATCAAATTCAAGGTCTTCTGTTGGTCTTGCTTCTTATTTTTTACAACATTCAAAAAATTCGTTCTGCGCGTAAACAGCGAAGCTTAAAAATAGGAGAGGAAATACATGGATATCAAATGGAAACATGGAAGGGAGTTGCCTTAATAGTCATTGGCGCCATGGGGCTTTCCTTTGGAGCTAAGGTTTTTGTAATAGGCATTAGTGATGTTGCGCTACAATTCGGAATGACCGAGCGTTTTGTTGCAGTTACCATGGTTGCCTTTGGTACTAGTGTTCCTGAGTTGGTTGCGAGTCTGGTCGCCGCAAGAAAAGGTGAGAGTGATATTGCCATAGGCAACATCATTGGTTCAAATATCTTTAATATTCTTAGCGTTCTTGGTTTTACTGCATTAATTAAACCAATACCGTTGAATGATGAAGCGCTATTTACCTATGATTTTCCTACTTCAGTACTTTTTACATTGTTAATAATCCCCATTATGGGCTTGTTTACCAAGGATCGCTTAGACAGGGTTGAGGGGGCGTTATTGTTGATATTGTATCTTTTATTTATATACACCTTGGTTTTTTAGGGGGTAAAACCCTTGAATGGTTAATGATTTTTTGTTGCACCCCTAAAATTTAGGGGGTATATTTGCTCAAAATAAATATTTGACCATATGCCAACGGTAAGATTTCTAGCATTAGAAGAAACAATTGGGCGTAAGCCACAACATTTCGAAGCACCTGCAACCAGAGTTTCAGAGTACTTCGGTTCTCGCGTATTTAACAGAAAAGCCATGCGCGAATACATGACTTCAGAGGCCTACAAGGCGGTTGCTGATGCCATGGATAACGGCACTAAAATTAACCGTAATATAGCGGATCAAGTTGCTGCAGGTATGAAAGCTTGGGCATTAAATTTGGGCGCAACTCATTATACGCATTGGTTTCAACCACTTACTGGGGCAACTGCTGAAAAGCACGATTCCTTTTTTGAGCCAACCGGAAATGGTGAGGCCATAGAAAAATTCTCCGGGGGCATGCTGGTGCAACAAGAACCTGATGCGTCTTCATTCCCTAACGGCGGAATTCGTAATACTTTTGAAGCAAGAGGCTATACGGCATGGGATCCTACATCGCCTGCTTTTGTTTTTGGCAGCACATTGTGTATACCAACTGTATTTGTTTCATACACAGGCGAAGCGTTGGATTATAAAACACCTTTGTTGCGTGCCCTTCAAGCTGTAGACGCAGCTGCAACGGACGTATGTAAATACTTTGATAAAAATGTAAGTAAGGTTAATGCAACTTTAGGATGGGAGCAAGAGTACTTCTTAGTTGATTCCGCCTATTTTGCTGCTCGTCCAGATTTGACATTGGCAGGCCGCGCCTTAGTAGGTCATGCACCTGCTAAAGGCCAGCAATTAGATGATCATTATTTTGGATCAATTCCAGAGCGCGCTATTGAATTCATGAAAGAATTGGAGTATGAAAGTCGTGTATTAGGTATTCCTGTTAAGACTCGTCACAATGAGGTAGCTCCTGCTCAATATGAATTTGCTCCCGTTTTTGAGGAGGCAAATGTTGCCGTAGATCACAATTCGTTATTCATGGATTTGATTGAGAAAGTTGCGCGTCGTCATGATTTTCGTGTCCTTCTTCATGAAAAGCCTTTTGCGAACATAAATGGATCAGGTAAGCATAATAACTGGTCTTTAGCAACAAATACTGGAGTTAATCTGCTTGCTCCAGGTTCCACACCTATGAGTAACTTAATGTTCCTAACATTCTTTGTTAATAGCATTAAAGCGGTGTATCGTCACGATGATTTAATTCGCGCATCAATCGGTTCAGCCGGTAATGAGCATCGATTGGGAGCCAATGAAGCTCCACCAGCTATTATTTCTGTGTTTATTGGCCAGCAATTAAGTGCCGTATTGGATAAACTAGAGAATATTGAAGGCGGTAAGATGACTCCGGAGGAAAAGACCGATCTGAAATTGAATGTAGTAGGTAAAATTCCAGATGTCCTTTTAGACAATACTGATCGTAATAGAACATCACCTTTTGCCTTTACTGGAAATAAATTTGAGCTGCGCGCTGCGGGTTCAGCGTCCAACTGTGCTCAGCCAATGACGGTATTAAATTCAGCTATGGCAGAGCAACTTATTGAATTTAAAGCAGATGTAGATTTGTTGATTGAAAAAGACGGCTTAAAGAAAGACGAGGCGATTTTCAGTGTCTTAAAGCGTTATATCAAAGAAAGCAAGGCAATCCGCTTTGAAGGAGATGGATACGGCGATGCGTGGAAAGAAGAAGCGGCTAAGCGTGGTTTAAATAATGAGCCATCTACTCCACGTGCTCTAGATGCTTACGTAAGTGATCAAACCCTCGGTATGTTTGAAGAATTAGGTGTAATGTCTAAACGCGAGGCGGAAGCACGTCATGAAATTTTATTGGAATCGTACTTCATGAAGATTCAAATAGAGTCAAGGGTTCTAGGAGATTTAGCAGGAAATCATATCGTTCCAACTGCAATCAAGTATCAGAATACGTTAATTGATAATGTCCAACGTCTTAAAGATATAATGGATGAAAAAACGTTTGAATCTGTTGCAAAAGAGCAGCTAGAAATGATCAAAGATATCAGTGCTCGTATTTCTAAAATATTATCTTCCAAAGAACAGATGTTGCAAGCGCGCAAAGATGCGAATGCCACAGAAGATGTCCGCGAAAAAGCAATAGCATATTACGATAACGTGAAGCCTTATTTTGAGGTCATTCGTTATGAAAGTGATAAATTAGAATTGATGATTGACGACGAGCAATGGCCGATGCCAAAATTCCGCGAAATGCTCTTCACACGCTAAGGGAAATTCTCTGTTAAATTTTAGTTGTTAGAAACCCCGCTTCGGCGGGGTTTCTTTTTTTATTTTGGCTATATTGGGAACGCTTAAACACTAGAATAAAGTTCTAATGCAAATACGCAGATATTTCATATTAATTGCCGCTATTGTCGCACTGCCAATGGCCGTAATAGCTCAAGATGCAGACATTGAAGATGTCGTAATTGAGATTCATAAAACTACCAAGAAAGCTGACGAATACTTTGATTCAAAGGAGTATACCATTGCTTTGGATATATATTCAAAGGCCTATTCCAAGGAGAAAAGTCGCGAACAAAAGCAGCGAATTTCGTTCAATATAGCCGAATGTTACCGTTTTACCGGCCAATGCAAAAGAGCCGCGAGTTATTATCTAAGGTCGGAAAAATTGGGATATGGTTCCATTGCTGCACTTGGTTATGCTGAAATGTTGCAATGTCAAGGAGAGTATGAAGATGCAATTACGGCTTTTGAAGCGTACAAAAAATTAGCACCAAATGATCCACTCGCAGATAACGGAATAGCTGCTTGTCGTCAGGCGAGTGAGTGGATTGAAAAAGGTTCTCTTTTCTCCTTAGATAACGCAAAAGATTTGAATTCGAAGAAGTCGGATTATGCCATTGCCTATGCTGGAAAAAGGGGCAAAGAGGAATTGACGCTTATGGTTAGCTCAATGAGAGATGACGCCACTGGTAAAAAGCCAGACGGTTGGACAGGACAACGCTTCTCAGATATCTATATCATAGAAGGTCAAAAGAAAAAAGGAAAGCGTAAAAAAGGAAAGGAAGCCAATGCAAATGACGAAGTAGTTTGGGGTGATTTAGAATCCATTGGTGAAGTCATAAATACTAAAGATCATGAGGGTGTCCTTACATTCGATTCTCGCGGTAAAACGTTGTACTTCACAAAATGTATTAAGCTTAAAAATGTCAAAATGGGTTGTGCCATTTATTCCACCAAAAAAGTGGGGCAGGACTGGGCTAATCCGCAACCGGTTGTTATTGCTGTGGATAGTGGCGCTTCTGTTGGTCACCCTGCACTTAGTTTGGATGATAAAACATTATACTTTGCCGGCGAACTAAATGACGGTATAGGAGGTAAGGATATTTATATGACCACCTACGACCGGAGAGCAAGAGAATGGAAAAACCCAACCTCTTTGAATATAAATACGCGAGGCGACGAGTTATATCCATACATACACGGTGATGGTTATCTCTATTTTTCGTCTAATGGTCGCCCAGGGATGGGAGGTTTTGATTGCTATCGTGTGAAGCTTGATGATATGGGCCTACCCGTTGGTGATGTAGAAAATATGCTCAGCCCCATTAATTCTGAGGCAGATGATATTGCGCTACGATGGATACCTGGAGACAATACGGAAAAGGGGTTTATTATTTCAAACAGAAAAGGAACCCGAGGTGAGCATGATATATGGTACATCACAGAATGGACTAAGCAATTTATTGTAAGCGGAACGGTAGTGAGCACTAAAAACGGTAAACCCGTCAAAGATGTTGCCATTGAGGTAAGCGATAAACAAGGCGGTTCTTTTACAATCACCACTGATGCAGACGGAAAATTCAGTATTCCAAAAGGACAACTTGCAGAAGGTATGTCGTACAAACTAAATATGTCTCGCAAAAAGTTTCTAAATGCCATTGGAGATATTAGTACTGAGAATTTATCACTGAACGATTATTCTAGAGTAAAAGAAGAAAGAGAATACGTGAAGTCATATGATCTAACACTGAAAATGGATCCGATAGAAGTTCCAATAGTTCTTCCAAATATTTTCTTTGATCTTGCTAAATCAGATCTACGAGATGAAAGTAAAGTTGCACTTGATACGGTGTATAATATTCTTCAAAGAAACCCAAATATTACTATTGGTCTTCGCTCACATACTGATTACAGAGATACCGACGCGAAGAATAAAATTCTTTCACAATCTCGTGCTCAAAGCTGTGTGGATTATCTAATTGAAAAAGGAATCGCATCTGACCGCCTAACTGCCGTTGGGATGGGTGAAGGTGAGTCTTTCATTATTCCCGTAGATTACTCTGGTTATGGATCTGATAAATTTAAATCTGGAGATAAACTCACCGAAGGATTTATTAAAAGATTAAGTAAGGATAGTCAGGAAATAGCAAACCAAATCAATCGACGCACTGATTTCAAAGTAATTTCTGATGATTATGTGCCTTCTGCAACGATTGTTTCAGACGATGGTGGCGCAATGGCTCCTGAAAAGAAAAATGAAAATCCAATTGGTCAAACAATAACTTTGAGTCCAAAGGATCGCTCCTTAGGTAAGATTGCCATGGATAATGGAATGAACGTGGTTCAATTGAAAAAGTTGAATGGTGGTCTTCGCGGTGCACGACCTATGCCAGGTATGGTAATCAAAGTTACACTCAACGGTGATTACAAGGAGTTTGATGAAACGCATTATCAAGTTCAAAGAGGAGATCAATTACGCAGTATTTCAAAGAAAGTGGGCGCTGACGTGAAGACTCTTAGAACGCTAAATGGTATAAAAAGTGATAAGGAGTTGATTATCGGTTCCTGGATTCAAACTAAGTAGATAAATACTTAATAAAAGAAAAGCGCGCACGGGGCACCCGTGCGCGCTTTCTCGTTATTTTTGCACAACTATGAGTACTAATTCTGATCGCTATACAGGAAGAGGCGTAAGTCCACAAAAAGAAGATGTGCACAATGCTATCAAGAACATTGATAAAGGGCTCTTCCCTAAAGCATTTTGTAAAATCGTGCCGGATTACTTAACTGGGGATGATCAATATTGTCTGGTCATGCATGCAGATGGAGCAGGAACTAAAAGCGCTCTTGCCTATATGTATTGGAAGGAAACGGGTGATCTCAATGTTTGGAAAGGTATAGCCCAAGATGCCTTAATAATGAATATTGATGACCTGCTCTGTGTAGGTGCTACAGAAAACATTATGTTGAGTTCGACCATAGGACGCAACAAGGGACTCATAACTGGAGATGTACTTGCCGCGATTATAGAAGGGACAGAAGAGCTTTTAGAGGAGTATAGCAAGCACGGTATATCTATCATAAGTACTGGCGGTGAAACCGCAGATCTTGGCGATTTAGTTCGTACCATCATTGTAGACAGTACCGTGGTTGCTCGAATGAAACGCACGGATGTAATTGATAATTCAAGAATACACCACGGCAACGTAATTGTGGGTTTGGCAAGTTTTGGAAAAGCAACATACGAGTCCGAATATAACGGTGGAATGGGTTCCAACGGACTCACTAGTGCCCGTCACGATGTGTTTTCAAAGGAATTAAAGAATACATATCCAGAAAGTTTCGACCCTGCTGTACCCGAGCAGTTGGTATATACGGGAACAAAGTCTCTAACGGATTCCACAGCAACAGAATTGGACGCTGGTAAACTAGTATTGAGTCCAACGCGCACTTATGCACCCATAGTGAAGAAGATTCTGGATAAATACCGCGGTCAAATAGATGGTATGGTGCACTGTTCTGGCGGAGCACAAACAAAAATTTTACACTTTTTAGAAAAGGGGCATGTAGTCAAAGACAATCTCTTTGAGTTACCCCCTCTTTTTAGACTTATTCAAGAAGAAAGTGGCACCAGCTGGCAGGAAATGTATCAGGTGTTCAATATGGGACATAGAATGGAGCTTTATGTTGACCCTATGATTGCAGAGGATATTATTCATATCAGTAAGGGATTTGGCGTAGACGCGAGGATTATTGGTCGCATAGAACAAAGCAGTACTAAGGAATTAACCATAGAGAGTGAATTCGGAACTTTTAAATACGGTAGCTAATGCTTGATAAGCTCAATGTGGTATTTCAGCGTTTTAATGAAGTCAATGATCTCATTATTCAACCGGATGTAATTTCCGATAGCAAGCGGTACGTTAAACTGAATCGAGAGTATAAGAACCTGAAGCCCTTGGTTGATGCTAGAGAAAAATATTTAGAATTAAGCAGCAGGATAGAGGAGGCAAAAACAGTTCTTCGAGAGGAGAAAGACGCTGACTTTCGCGATATGGCCAAAATGGAACTTGATGATCTAGATCCTGCATTTTTAGAATTAGAAGAAGAAATTAAGATCCTTCTTATTCCCAAGGACCCTGAAGATGATAAAAATGCCCTTGTAGAGATAAGACAGGGAGCTGGTGGAGATGAGGGTGCTATTTTCGCCGGTGACCTCTTTCGTATGTATCAACGATACTGTGAGGGAAAAGGATGGAAAATAGAGGTTATTTCCATGAATGAAGGAACTGCAGGTGGTTTTAAAGAAGTTTCTTTTGAAGTCACTGGCGAGTCAGTTTACGGGATATTAAAGTATGAGAGCGGGGTACATCGTGTGCAACGAGTTCCTGCTACAGAGAGCCAAGGCCGCGTTCATACTTCTGCCGCATCAGTTGTCGTTTTGCCAGAAGCAGAAGACGTAGATGTAGATTTGGATATGAAAGATGTTAAAAAGGACACATATCGTGCACAGGGCGCAGGTGGGCAACATGTGAACAAAACAGAGAGTGCAGTTAGACTTACGCACTTGCCTACAGGAATAGTTGTAGAATGTCAAGATGGGCGCTCACAGCATAAGAATTACGAGCAAGCGTTGAAGGTACTTCGTTCACGTATGTTTGATATGGAATTCAAGAAAAAACAGGCAGAACAAGCAGCAAAGCGAAAAACAATGGTGAGTACTGGCGATAGGTCTGCTAAAATTAGAACGTATAATTATCCTCAAGGAAGAGTCACTGATCATAGGATTGGTCTTACAACGTATAATCTTAACGATGTTGTAGGTGGCGAAATTCAGCGTTTCATTGATGAGTTACACATGGCAGAGAACGCAGAGAAAATGAAAGAAGGAACGGATATTATTTAAGATGAAAAGAGCAGAGCTCATTGCGCAAATCGAAAAGAAAAAAAGTGTTCTTTGTGTAGGACTCGATACGGATATTAAAAGAATCCCGAAACATCTGCTCAATGAATCCGACCCAATCTTTTCGTTTAATAAAGCGATTATTGATGCAACTGTTGAATATAGTGTTGCTTACAAACCCAATATTGCGTTTTACGAGAGTCTAGGAGATAAAGGCTGGAGCGCACTTAATAAGACAATCAACTATCTGAACCGCACGTATCCCAACGTATTTACTATAGCTGATGCCAAACGCGGTGACATTGGTAATACATCAAAAATGTATGCAGAGGCCTTTTTTGAAACTATGAATTTTGATAGCGTTACAGTAGCACCTTATATGGGAGTAGATAGCGTAAGGCCGTTCTTGGCTTTCGAAGATAAGTGGGTGATTCTTCTTGCACTAACTTCAAATGCTGGTGCTTATGATTTTCAATTAATGGAGAACGAGAACGGCGAGGCACTTTTTGAAAGTGTTCTGAAAAAAGCGCAAAAATGGGCAACTCCGGAGCAATTAATGTTTGTTTTAGGGGCGACTAAAACCGAATTTTTAGAACGCGTCCGAAAAGCTGCGCCAAATTCTTTTTTCTTGATACCAGGTGTTGGGGCTCAGGGGGGGTCGTTAGAGTC
>TARA_Y100000385_G_scaffold60802_1_pt1 | contig 24788 bp, 23 predicted proteins | sample TARA_Y100000385 | Tara Oceans TARA_Y100000385 (sample SAMEA2620980) | marine metagenome | biome: marine biome (ENVO:00000447); feature: surface water layer (ENVO:00002042); material: "saline water (ENVO:00002010), including plankton (ENVO:xxxxxxxx)" | depth 5 m
CAATATGGCTAATCACAAGTCAGCAAAGAAAAGAATAAGACAGACAGCAAAGAGAAATGCTGCTAATAGTTATTATCACAAAACAGCTCGTAATGCTGTAAGAAAGTTAAGAGCTTCTACCGATAAGAAAGAAGCAGTAGCTTTATTACCAGCTTTAGAGTCTATGCTAGATAAACTGACAAAAAGAAATATTATTCACAAAAACAAAGCGGCTAATTTAAAGTCTAAATTAGCTAAGCATGTGAATAGTCTATAATCATTATAGATTTTAGTTTAAAGGCTTCTCATTTGAGAAGCCTTTTTTTTTATTTTTGTTTTTATGAGCCATAAAAAACTGACTATAAAGTCGTGGTCTGAGGATGATAGACCTAGAGAAAAACTAATTTCAAAAGGAGCTAAGGTGTTAAGTAATGCCGAGCTAATAGCCATACTTATTGGCTCAGGCAATAACACACAATCAGCTGTAGATCTATCCAAGCACATCTTGTCACAATGCGAAGGAAAGCTTTCTGTTTTATCTCTAATGACAGTGAATGAATTAACCAAATTTAAAGGCATCGGACAGGCTAAAGCCATTACCATAATGGCAGCTTCTGAATTAGCTAAAAGGAAAAATTTGGAGGTTCAGGCTGAAAAACCAAAGATTAAATCAAGTCAAGATGCTTATGATTTTATGATTTATCATTTGCAAGGTTTAAATCACGAACAATTTTGGATAGTCTTACTAAATCGATCTAATAGTGTTATTCATTTTGCTCAGATTAGCAAAGGTGGACTGAGTTCAACAACGGTTGATCCTAAATTAATTTTCAGCATAGCACTAGAGTGGAAAGCGAGTGGTATGATATTGTTTCACAACCACCCCTCAGGGAATTTGAAACCTAGTGATAGTGATAAAAAATTAACACAACGAATTATGAAATCGGCAGAATTATTGGAAATTAGTGTACTGGATCACATAATTGTGGGGCAAAACGCTTACTTTAGCTTTGCAGATGAACACGAGCTCTAGATGCTAATTTATACACCTAAAATAACAAGTAGAATTCAATACAGCTTTCAGCTTATTTTCGGAACGGTTTGGAATAGCAAGTACGAAATAACCGATGATATCGATTATTTTCTTAGCTATTCGGATATAAAGCTTAACTATTCAAATAAGCGTTTGGCTAATGAATGTTTTCTAAAATCCTATGGCTTATTGTCTGAAAAAGGAATTTCAGATCAAGAGATTATTTTTGAAAAATGGAATGAATTGCCAACCTTTTTCCATGTGAAGGATTCTATTTTACCTTTTGACATATTCTCGGCATCTTTTTATTTAGTATCACGTTACGAAGAGTATTTACCCCACATTAAAGACCATTATGAGCGTTTTACGGCCAAAGAAAGTTTAGCGTTCAAAAATGGTTTTTTGCATCGTCCTCTCATCAATTTATGGCTTAAAGAATTTAAAAAATGCCTATTATCCTACTTTCCAACATTAGAATTTCCAGAAAATAAATTTACATATCAGTCCACTATTGATATTGATAACGCATATTATTTTTTAGAAAAAGGTTTTGTCAGAACTGCAGCTTCATTTATTCGTTCGGCTATACAAATGGATAAAGTTTCAATAAATGAACGTAAAGATGTTTTGTTAGGTCATTTGCCAGACCCATATGATACCTTTGAATACCAGCTGGCATTAAATGAAAAGTATGGTGTGGATGTAGTCTATTTCGTCTTACTTGCCGATTATGGACTTAATGATAAAAATTGTTCTGTTCATAGTAGAAAGTTTCAATTGTTAATCAAACACTTGAGTGATCATGCCAAGATAGGAATTCACCCTTCTTTTGCCTCCAATAAAAGTTTTGATACACTTTCAATGGAAAAAAAGCGTTTAGAGAATGTTCTTAAAAAAGAGGTGAAGTTATCAAGACAACATTTTTTAAAATTGGAAATCCCTAAAACATATAGAAACCTATTGGAATTATCCATTACTGACGATTACACTATGGGTTATGCCGCTCATTTAGGTTTTAGAGCTAGTATTTGCACTCCCTTTTATTTTTACGATTTAGAGATAGAGTCTGCTACTAAACTGAAGGTTCATCCTTTTGCTGTTATGGATGCCACATTTAAATATTATTTGAAGTCAAGTCCAGATGAAGCTTTGAAAGACATTCAATTAATCGTTGACGAAGTCAAAAGTGTAGATGGTCATTTCATTTCTTTATGGCACAATGAAACCTGGAGTGATTATAAAGAGTGGAAGGGCTGGATTCACCTCTATGAGCAAATGCTGCAATACATTAAAAAGTGATTCATTATATAACATATAATAATCTCGACTATAAAAAATGGGACAAATGTATTAAAGAGTCTATCAATGGCACTTTTTATGCTAAATCTTGGTTCTTGGATATTGTTTGTGAACAATGGGATGCCCTCGTTCTTAATGACTATGAGGTGGTCATGCCTTTGCCTAGAAGAAAAAAGTGGGGGATAAAGTACATCTATCAACCGTTTTTGTGTCAGCAATTAGGAGTTTTTTATACACAAGAAGAGTATTCTGTTGACGATTTTATATTAGCTATTCCTAAAGATTTTTTGCGCTTTAATATCAACCTTAATGCTCATAATTCTACTTCATGTTTTGTTAAGAAAAAAAATGTTAATTACCTTTTATCACTAGAAAAAACTATTGATGAATTGAGAATTAACTATTCAAAAAGTCATCTAAAAAATTTGAGACGTGCCAATAAGTATGGATTATCAATAGCTATTGAACCTGACACAGCTGAAATGTTTCATGATAAAAAACTTCATTTAGCGTCTGATTTCATGACAACTAATCAGTTTAATTTAGAGTTAAAAATCATCAAAGAATCGGTAGCACTTGGTAAAGGAGAAATTTTTTCAGTTAGGGGAGATGAGGGAAATTGTTGTTCAATCTTTTTAATAAATGACAATAAAAGATTGTTTCTGTTGAGTTCATATTCTGATGAAGAAGGTAAAAACAAGTTAGCTTACTTTTTCCTATTGGATTACATATTCTCACTCGAAAAGTTTAGAGGTTATGTTTTTGATTTTGAAGGTTCTAATTTAAAAGGAGTAGCCCAACGTAACGAAGGGTTTGGAGCTGTGCCAACTAGCTATTTTACCATTTATCAGAGTGTATGGGATAGAATATTGAATTATGCAGGTGTGAAGAGCTTAAATCACTGATTTATTTTTCTCCAATTCTGTTCGGCCTGTTGCCTTAAATCCTTTTCGCTCTCAAGCCATTTCTCTTTCTTGTCATTGAAGAGATATTCGTAAAATAAATATAGTCTATCATCAATTATTAAAAAGCTTTTTGGATCTACTCGTTCTTTTTCGCCACTTTTCGCCATGGTGTAAGCGCACCAACCTCCGAATTTAGGAAGATACTTTGTAGGGCTTATTTTAAAAATTTTTAAATGATTTTCAGAGGAGAAATAATAATTAGCTTCTTTGTAAGTGTATTTGAATTCTTTTTTGCCTGTCTCGGCATCATTATTTAGAAAATAAGAAACCAAATCGTATCCATCTACGGCAATTTGCTTTTTATTAAGATTCAAATGCTCATTGTTGGCCTGTCCATTTGTCGTTATTGCAGAGATTATTAAGAGTGATGAAATTATGAGTTTTTTCATTTAAAAAATATTTCCACTAATTTAACTCAATATTTCTATTTCTCAAGATTTTTATCATTCAAAATGACGCTAGATTTTATGGCAAAGATCATGAAAGTTATGTAATAAAATGTCGAAATTTGCGTTAAGATGGAATATGTTTTTTTCAAGTTGAACATGTAAGTAATTATATTTTATCATTTTGTCTATGTACCAATCTAATATATATTAGTTAAATGCAAATTATTCAAGCTGTTTCTGTCTTATTACTTGGTTGTGTCAAGTTTTTTCTTGCTATTCCTTTAGCTGCTCAATACGACTTTACTTTTTGGGAGACATTTCTATTAAGTTGCTTAGGTGGTATTGTTGGTATTATTGTCTTTGCAAAGTTTAGAAAAGCAGTTTTGAAATTATATTACAGAATTTACCCATTTAATTATAACGTAAAAAATAAAGGTTTAAGGAGAACCATTGCTCTTAAAACGGCTCGAAAATATGGGCTTTTTGGCATTGCATTCTTAACGCCTGTATTTTTATCTATTCCTATTGGCACTTTTATTGCCCTTCACTTTTTTCCTAATAAGAAAAAAACATTACCAATATTATTTGCCTCTGTATTGGGATGGTCTTTTTTATTGACACTCATTTGGATTTAACATGTATACTCATATTTTCTTTGACCTTGATAGAACGCTTTGGGATTTTGAAAGAAACTCTCATGAAGTATTGACCGAATTGTACAAGAACTATGATTTAATTACTAAAGGAATTACAGATAGCAATCATTTTATTGAACGGTATAAGTTTCATAATGAAAAGCTTTGGGATTTGTATCGTGAAAATAAGATCGAAAAAGATAAACTTAGAGACGAACGCTTCAGAATTACATTAGCAGAATTTGGTTTAAATGATAAAAAGTTAGCCGCTGATCTAGGCCATGATTATATAGAGTATTGTCCAAAGAAAACGAATCTATTTCCATTTGTTCATTCTACCTTAAATTATCTTAAAGACCGATATTATTTGCATATTATAACCAATGGTTTTGAGGAAGTGCAGTATAAAAAATTAGAGAATTGTAATCTCATAGATTATTTCGAGCAGATTATTACTTCTGAACAAGTCGGTTTTAAAAAGCCTAGTACTGAGATCTTCAAATTTTCTCTTTTAAAAGCATTTGCTAAGCCATCAGACAGTTTAATGATTGGTGATGATTTACATGCTGATATTCTTGGAGCTAAAGATATTGGAATGGCACAAGTGTATTTCAATCCATTCAAAGAAAAGCACTCCAGTTCAGGTATTACTCACGAAATCAATTGTTTGAGTGAGCTAGAGGTGATATTATAAATCCTAAGCTTTGCATATCTTCCCAAAACTGTGGGTAAGATTTATTCACTACTTCTATATCTTTAATTGTTATGTCGAAAAGCATAGCAAGAGGAGCAAGACACATGGCCATTCTATGGTCCTTATGACTTTCAAAAATGGAAGTAGGAGGATGTAGCTCTGAAGCATAGAGCTTTATGTTATTTTCATTGTATTCGGAGCGTTGTCCTATCTTTTTAAGCTCTGACTGCAAGGCTTTTAATCGATGACTTTCTTTGAGTTTTAAATTGTTTAAGCCTGTTATTTCTGCTGATTTTGATAGTCCTGAGAGTGTACAGCAATAAGCCTGAGCTAGGTCTGGTGTATCTAATAGGTTTGTGTCAAAATTAATTTCTGTTATGGTTTTTTCTTTGACGATATGTAGTTTTTTCTGTTTAAATTCAAAACGTAGTCCTAGTTTTTTAAACAGTTCAAGTACATAGATGTCGCCTTGCCAACTATCTTTTGAAAGACCGTTAACAATAACTTTAGCACTATCCGATAATGCGATAATTTCTAATATGAAAGCTAAAGCACTCCAGTCAGCTTCAACTGTCAAATTCTTTGGAGTATAGTGTTGTGGTTTTATTATTATTTTACCGTTTTTCCAGCTCGAGTGTACCCCAAAATATTTCATCATATCTAGAGTCATTTGGATATATGGTCTAGATAGTATTTCATTTTCAATAGTAATGATTAGTCCTTTCTCTAGTGTGGGAGCAATCAATAACAGGGCCGAAATATATTGACTACTTATGTTTGCAGATAGACTTACTTCACCTCCAATTAGTTTATTTCCTTTAATTTTTAGTGGAGGATAGCCTTCATTTCCTAGATATTCAATTTCTGCCCCTAAGGTTTGTAGAGCGCTCACTAATTCTTTTATTGGTCTTAATTGCATTCTATCACTACCTGTCAAAATAGTCGTGCCTTTTTTTGTCGCTGCATAGGCCGTTAAAAAACGCATACTTGTACCGGCATCGCCAATATCTACTGTGCCTGATGTATTCTGCAAGGCATTTTGTAAAGAAAGAGTATCGCTAGACTTTGAAAGTTGATTTATTTCAAAACTACTATGGCATAAGGCTTTTATGATTAACGCTCTGTTGCTTATGCTTTTAGAGAATGGAAGGTTAATTTCAGCATCTATTTTTTTACTTGGATGAGAAATGCGATAGTCCATATGTTTAGTAAAAATCAGAGCCTAAGACATTGTATTTGCCTAGACGTTCTTCCGTTAATTCAAATGTGCTTACATCTCCTTTTTTATCCCAAGTCATTTTATAATCTCTTTGGAAGTTGTTAGCAAGAAAACGAACATTATTCGTTCTGCCATCGACAAGAATAAAAGTGCCGGGCAAAAAGGTAGGTTCCATTCGTAATAAATCAGCAGACATGACTGTACGTTCATCAATTTGAAAGTTTAGACCATGAACTTCTCCTTGAACATCTTTTGGATTTGGACCATCTAAGTATATAAAGTCTGGAATTATATTAGGAATAGAATCGTAATAATGACATAGTCTGTCGTTGAATGTCCCAATATGCACTTCCGAAAAATGAAAGTGTACAAATTCTTTAAGGTGTTGAGGAAAATCACTTTGGGTATGTTCTATCCATTTTTTATCTGAATCTACGGCATAGAGTTCGAACATAAAACGATTTCTAATTTCTGGCGGATTTTCCAATGCCATATATTCGGCTTTGTTCTTGCTCAATGCGTCAGCCATAACTATGGTAGAAAGACCTAGACCAAACTCTAAAACGGTAAATGATTTACGTTCTCTTATTAAGCGGTGTAATCTAGCTAAATCTTCTAAAACAGGTGGGAAGGGTGTTTTAAGGTTGCCACTAACGGCATCAAAAACACCTTCTTTGAAGTCAGAGTTTTGGTCTAAATCTATATATTGATCTAAACCCTCTTGTAATAAATACTCTTTTGCTGATTGCATCAATTAATTTTGTTAGCTCAAATATAATATTAAAATATATCTCTCAAAGTTTCTATACTCACTTCACAATTGTACTGACATTCTCCTATTCGACTAAGTAGTGAAAATAGTAGTTTACCCTCTTCATTTTTTTTATCATTTTCTAAATAGGGTAGAAGTTCATCAAAATGAGGTAAATCTATTGTTCTAAAGGTCTGATTTAAAAAGTGGGTTATGGACTTTTTTTCATTTAAGCTAATCGTAGAAATCAGGCATTCTAAATGCATACCTATTGCAATAGCTTCACCATGTAATATATCTATGTCTTTCGATAAATAATAACTTTCAATGGCGTGTCCAAGACTATGGCCAAAGTTGAGGGTTTTACGCAAACCTTTTTCCTGAGGGTCGGCACTAACTATTTTATTTTTGAGTGTAACACTATCACCAATTACGCTTTCCCAATTCAGTTGGTCTAGCGTAGTATTTGATAAAAAATTCCAGCTATCGAGATCACTAATTAGAGCGTGTTTTATCACTTCGGCATAGCCAGATAGTAATTGTCTTTCTTCTAGACTCTTTAAGAATTCAGGAAAAATATAAACCCCTTTTGGTTCTTTGAATAATCCGATTTGATTTTTTAAACCCATAAAATCGACTCCTAATTTACCACCTACTGAAGCGTCTACCATTGCCAATAGTGTTGTGGGAACTTGGATATAGTCAATTCCTCTTTTGTAGCAGGATGCAGCAAATCCGCCCATATCACCAATAACGCCACCTCCTAGATTGATGATTATTGAGTTTCTATCGAATTGGGCGGTGGTTAGTTTTTCCCAGATGAATTGACAAGTAGATATATTTTTATTTGTTTCTCCAGAAAGAATTTCAATAATCAGTGGTGAGTCTACTTGAGTTTTGGATAAAAAGATATCCAGACAATGCATTTTTGTATTTTCATCTACAAGAATAGCTGCTGCCGAATACTTTGAAAGATTGATATTCTGAAGACTATCTTCACCTATCAGTATGTCGTATGTCTGGCTTTGGACTACTTTCATTCGGTGATACTTCTGATGGGTTGACCTGTACATCCGTTAGGAAATGATATACCAAGTAATGTGCTTACTGTTGGTGCAATGTCGCAAATAGAAATGTATTCGTCAGAGACACCTTGCTTAATACCTTTGCCCCAAAATAATAAAGGAACGTGAGTATCATAGCTATAGCAGGAGCCATGAGTTGTTCCTGTAGGTGAGTTCCATTCAATCCACCCTGAGTTCAAGGCGATAACAACATCTCCAGAACGCTTTTGGTTGAAGCCTTTCTGAATAAGAGAATGGAAGTTATTTTGATATTCATTGTGATGCAGTTGATGAGCTGTAAACGTATTTAGAACACCATCCACATTGATAAGGTAGTCAGCCGCCAATTGCTGGATGTCTTGATGTTTTATTTTACTTTCTTCTATCAGCTTTCTATTTAAGAAGAATTGTTGATTAGAATATTTAAGCACCCAATTGTCTTCTCCATAGTATTTAGAAAGGTGTGAGTTGAGTTCTGCTGTTAGCTGGCTTGCATCAAAATAGCCAGCGGGTATTTTTCGAGCTTTCAATTCGTTAGGTACACTTACAACACCATGATCGGCAGTAAGAAAGATGATAGCATTTTCTGAGCCTACAGTGGAGTCAATATATTTCAATACCTCAGCAATATCTTTGTCTAGTTTGATATAGGTGTCCACCAATTCTTCGGCATGTGGTCCAAACTGATGTCCGATGTAGTCTGTAGAAGAAAAGCTAAGTGTTAGCACATCAGTAATTTTATCTTTCCCTAGCTTTTCAGATTTCATTAATTCAATGGCTAAATCTTTGAGGTAGGTATTGCCTTGTGGTGTACTTTTTACAGAAGAAGGGCCTCTACTTGCAAGTAGACTATCCATCGGATAGCCAAAGCCTCTTCCTTTCCACGCTCCTTTAAAATAGCTAGTAGCGGGTTTGTCTTGTTGGAATTCGACTAGCCATTCTGGTAATTGTTCGTAATAGTACGAGCTTGAAATCCATTCTCCACTTTTGCCCATCCAAAAGGCACCATTGGCAGTATGTCCAGCAGGAAGTATTGCTCCTCGGTCTTTAATGGAAATGCCGAACACTTTTGATTGAGGGCTGAATAATTTCAGCTCATCAGAAAAGGTAGTGGTTAGCATACGGTGGGGCGACATTTTTCCAGCAGTAGACTCTACATCTACATGATTTTCGCAGTCGCAAACTGTGGTTGAGTTTCCATCTCCAGCACAGTAAACTGATAGTCCATCGGCTTTGTTGTACCAATTGTTCCCTATAATTCCGTGCACCGATGGGGTAGTGCCAGTAAATATACTAGCATGACCTGGACCTGTGTAGGTAGGGGTATAGTTGTAATGGGTATTTCTCAAAAAGAACCCTTCATTAACTAACTTTTTAAATCCATTGTCATCAAACTGATTCCAAAAACGATAGACATAATCGTAGCGCATTTGATCGACGACTATACCAACAACTAACTTAGGTTTTTCTTGTGCTTGAGTTATTCCCCAAAGCATGATAAACAAAAACAAAATGTTCTTTTTCATTTCTTTATTTTTAAATTAATTTGATAGGCTAATACTGAAAGTATAACAGCAACTAATACGTCGGCTATTGGTGGGACATCTGCCCATATAAAATTCCATAAAATGACTAGAATTAACCATACAAACCATATAAGATCAAACTGTTTCATACTCTTTTATACTTGTAAAGTGAAACAAATACCAAAGCTACAAAAGTTCCCCATAGCATTCCGCCCAAAATGTCTAGAGGGTAGTGAACGCCAACGTAAACCCTAGAGTAGGATACTATTGTTGCCCATAAAAATAGAGCAATAAACAGCCATTTTTTATTCATAATTTTCCCTATAACTATGGCTAGACCAAACACATTTGAGGCATGTGAAGATATAAATCCAAACTGTCCTCCACATCCTTCGGTAACTAGTCGCACTTGCTCCAGTGCATGGCAAGGTCTAAGGCGTTGAAATACATTTTTAAATAAGTGCACACTTCCTAAATCACAACAGGCAATAACAAGGCCAATTGTCCCCAATATCCATATACTTTCTTTGCCTTTCTCTCTTACGATAAGTATGACGAGTGCTAGGTAGAGTGGTATCCACGATAACTTATGAGTGGCGAATAGCATGAAGCCGTCCAAAAAAGGTTTTCCCGATAGGTTAATCAGGTAGAACCAGCTTTTGTCCATTTCAATTAACCAATTCATTAGTCATTCAATTTTTTCCAAATTAAATCTTTCAGTTCTACTAATCCTTTTTGAGCAACCGATGAAATAAATAGGTATTCTAAGTCTTTTGGTAGTTCTTTCTTTATTTCTACTATCAACTCCTCATCAAGCATATCAGATTTACTTATGGCTAAAATACGATCCTTGTCAAGGAGTTCGGGGTTGTATTTTTGTAGTTCGCCCAATAAAATCTGATATTCTTTTACGATGTCATCACTATCGGCAGGAACTAGAAATAATAGTGTTGAGTTTCTTTCTATATGTCTTAAAAAGCGTAAGCCTAATCCTTTGCCTTCAGCGGCACCTTCAATAATTCCGGGTATGTCGGCCATAATAAATGAACGGTCATCTCTGTATGACACAATACCTAGGTTGGGTACTAATGTAGTAAAAGGATAGTTGGCAATCTCTGGCTTTGCTGCTGACACCACAGATAGCAAGGTAGATTTTCCGGCATTTGGAAAGCCTACTAATCCTACATCTGCTAATACTTTGAGTTCAAGTATAAACCAACCTTCTAAACTATCAATGCCGGGCTGGGCATAGCGTGGTGTCTGATTGGTGGATGATTTGAAGTGAACGTTTCCTTTTCCGCCTTTTCCACCTTTAAGAAGGATTTTTTCTTCTGCATGTTCAGTTATTTCAAAAAGAACTTCACCCGTTTCAGCATCTTTAGCAACGGTTCCTAATGGTACTTGTAAGATTTTGCTTTCTCCATCTTTACCTATTCGGTTGTTTCCACCGCCACTACCACCGTGTTCTGCAAAAAGGTGTTTTTGATATTTAAGGTGTAATAGCGTCCACATCTGTTCATTACCTTGAATGATGATGTGTCCTCCGTGTCCTCCATCACCTCCGTCAGGACCACCTTTTGCCGTATTTCTATCTCTCAAAAAGTGGGTAGAGCCTGCTCCTCCTTTGCCTGAGCGACAAAAGATTTTGACATAATCAACGAAGTTGGAGTTTTTAACTTTCATTAGAGTTGGTCTATGCTATTGCACAATTTAGTGTTGATGTCTTCAATACTTCCTACACCTTCAACAGTATGTAATTTATTTTGAGCATTGTAATAACTCTTCAAGGGTGCAGTTTTTGTGTTGTATTCATTAATACGATTACGTATAATGCTTTCGTTAGCATCATCGGCACGGCCAGAGCTTTGGCCTCTTTCTAATAATCTTTTGGTTAACTCATCGTCATTTACATCTAGAGATAACATTCCTGTTATGGAAGTGTTTAAGTCGCTGAGCATACTGTCCAATGACTCGGCTTGAGCCGTAGTACGTGGAAAGCCATCGAAGATAAAACCCTTTGCATTAGGGTTGTTTTTTAAGATAGATTTAATCATTCCAATAACGATATCATCAGAAACTAAATCACCTCTATCCATTATACTTTTGGCTTGTAAGCCAAGCTCACTACCTTTAGCAATTTCCCCTCTTAATATATCTCCTGTAGAAAGGTGAACAAGAGAATATTTGTCTATCAATAGTTGAGATTGGGTACCTTTTCCAGCACCTGGAGGTCCAAACAAAACAATGTTTAACATGTTATGAGTTTTTGAGTTTATAAATTTGTGTTAAAGTACGCCCTAATTCATCGTAATCCAATCCATAGCCCACTACAAAATCATTGGGTATTTCTTTGCCTACAAAGTCAATAGGAATTTTTTTAGAGTAAACGCTAGGTTTTAATAATAAGCTAGCGGTATATATTTTCTTGGGGTTTTCTTGATTCAGTCGATTGATGAGGTATTCCAAAGTATTTCCAGTATCTACAATATCTTCGATGATAACAATAGTTCTGTCTTTGCAGTTTATAGGTACACCTAAAATATCTTTGATTTGACCAGAGCTTTGAGTACCCTCATAGGATTTGACTTGCATAAAAGTTAATTCCGAATCAAAAGAAAGAGCTTTCAGTAGGTCTGCAGCAAAGAAGAACGATCCTTTTAGAATAACGATAAAAAGAGGATTTTGACTTTCCAAACTTTCCATTTGTGAAGCCATTCGCTTTACTATTTCTCCGATTTCGGATTCAGAAATGTAGGGTTCAAAGGTTTTGTCGTGTAGTTGCACCATTCTAAAATATCTGCGAATTTACAACAATTAGCACGATATAGAGCAATGCCTCTAAGGATAAAGTATTTTGTGAGGACTTACTTTAGTTCTTTAGAAATGATGCTAGACTTTTTTTGTTGTTGTAATTCCTCTAATTCAGCTTGTAGTTGTTGAACCTCCTCATTCATTTCTATGATGTGTAAAAAGAGTTCTTCGATTTTTTCGAGGTTTATCTCTACGGATTGGTTAATTATTACTCCCCCTTGATTATTGACTTCTTGGGCTGAAGGTACGTTGGGCAAATGATTATGTTGTTTGGTAAAGCGCTCGACTTCTTCTAAAGACATTAAAACATAGTCGGGTTTTCTATCGCTTTTACCTTCAAATTCTTTTTCAAAAACGTAATCTGGTGTTATACTACCACTCGCTAAGACACTGCCATTAATATGCAGTTTATGACTGGGTCTTGAATTAGATATCCCTGTTAAGCCTTCCTTTGTAACGGTAAAAGAGGGTAGAATGAAATCCAATTCAGAAATCTCATAATAGCGTTGCCATAAGTCTCTATTGGTCGAACCGCCTACTTCAATATGATCTGTAGTTATGTTATAGAAAAAAGGGGTATGCTCTATAGGTAATATAGTATCTTGTAGAAATTCTATGAAATCCATTGGTGTTGTATCAAAATTATACTGATCCATAAATATCATCCAATATCTGTGGGGAAGGGGCGAATCGTATAAAAAGGTATGCTCTCGGTTATTGGCATAATCGTTACTTTGCCAATTGGTAGTAAAATTTGGGCTGTAGGATAATACTGGTGATGCACCTTGCCATGTGCCAGTTACGTTACTAAAGAACCATTTAAATCTTTGCCCTAAATGTTGCCAGCCATATGTAGATGGACTAGCATTAACTTGTCTCCATTCCTGTACATTTTCTTCCATAGGATATTCGTCTGACCCCTGAAGCACTACATTGTGGGGAATTCTTAGTCGATTTGGTCCTGTTGTCATTTTTATACCTTTGATATAGGTAGGGGTACCAAAGTCAACAATTAAGGCTGCCTTAAATTCATGAGAATATACTAAGGCCCATTGGCTAGGTGGATGATTAGAGTCAAATCGTTTAAATTTCCAATAGGTATTGGGGTCATCGTCAAAAGCTAAATGTTGAGGATGATTAGGATACTCTTGATATGCTGCATAATTTGAAAATGATCCCCATGCTGTTGTAAGGTAATTAAAAATCTCATCATGTTCTTTCCCTCCAACAATAATCCTGTAGGGTGCAGGTGTTGTGTCGGTGGTCATTTTGGGTATTGATCCACCAGAACCTATTTCAATTGCTGCATTTTCACTTATGGTATTGTATTTGGAAATCAGGACTTGTCCATCGCCGTTTACACTCATACGATGAGAGTCATTGGATCTTACAACAAAGGAGTTGGAGTCCAATGTTCCAATAAATTTTTCTGGGCTAATGTTTTTGTTGGTGTTTAATGTCCATGTATTTCCAAAAGGTTGCCAACTAGCGCCTGTAAATTGGAAGATGCTGTTTTGACTTTCTACAAAAGCCAAACTGCCACTGTATGGTCCGCTTATACTGTTAAGCGCTGCCAAATTATCTACAGTAGTTATACGAACAAGTTCATTACTACTTTGGGCAAATGAAATGATGGTTAATAGTGAGAAAAATAAGAGAGAGAATAAAGAAGTAATCTTTGATTTCATAGCTGTAATATGGGTTGTTTTAAGGACTCGCAATTTACGAAAAAAAAACCATTATACCAGTCGTAATGAGTATTTAATAAGTGTCTATTTATTTTTGAGTTCTGCATGTGAAGGCACTTATAATCATACAACTGTTAATTCTGAAGGTTGTGAGCATTTGTATACATTGGTTTTAAATCTTAAATAGAACATTAATTTGTTAACTCTTTATTAACACAAATAGTCTAAAAAAGTTTTAGTAGCTATTACTCTTTTTTTTAAATTCGCAGCAGAATATATAACCACTAATAAAGTATAATGAAAGCAGTAGTAAGTATAATAATGGGTAGTACATCAGACATGCCTGTTATGCGTAAAGCAGCCGATTTTTTAAATAATATGCAAATTCCTTTTGAGATAAATGCCTTGTCTGCACACCGTGTGCCAGAAAAGGTAGAAGAATTTGCTACCAATGCCCATGCACGTGGCATTAAAGTCATCATTGCAGGTGCAGGTGGTGCAGCTCACCTTCCTGGTGTGGTAGCAGCCTTTGCCACTGTTCCAGTGATTGGTGTTCCTTGCCGTTCTTCTATTTCAATAGATGGATGGGACAGTATCCTTTCTATTTTACAAATGCCTCCCGGTATTCCTGTAGCAACAGTAGGATTAGATGCAGCATACAATGCGGGTATTTTAGCCGGTCAAATCTTATCCACTTCAGATGACGAGCTTCACGCTAGAATGGTAGAGTTCAAAATGAATATGAAACAAAAAATCGTAAAAGCCAACCAAGATTTGGCTAGCGAAAAGTTTGACTACAGAGTGCAGTAGTTAAAAGAATTACAATTTATTAAGGGTTCAGGACTTAGTTCTTGAGCCCTTTTTTATACTTTTGGTTTTAAAGCCCAAAGTCGTGAAAGCCATTCTTACTATCCTATTGTTATTAGTTGCACATTCGCTTTTTTCACAATCTACTTATATTGAAGGTCGGGGAGTAACCTCTCAGGGGTTATGGTCGGAAAATACGGCGGGTATCAGCTGTATATCTCAAAATACATTTGGCATATCCGTAGAAAATAGATTTGGACTTTCGGATTTGTCATATGCCCAATGTAGAGTTGCAATTCCCAATACATATGGCGTTGTTCAAGGGCATTGGAACAATAGTGGCAACGAAAGTTATGCTATTAATGATTGGGGCATATCTTTTGCTCGTGCTTTGTCACCTCTTTTTTCTATGGGCATAAAAGGACGTTATAAGCAAGAAAAAATTGGCTATGACAAGCAGAGTGCTTTTATGGTGGATGTAGGACTCCGCTATCAAATAACCGCTCAGTTGGATGCCGCTTCTGCTAACAGTAATCCGTTCAGAGATAGTTTAGAATCTACAGCCTTTCATTTGGGTTTGGAATATCACCTTTCAAAAAAAGTGAGTTTAGCTATTGCTGCTAAAAAGGAAGAGTCTTTACCACTTTCTTTGCATACTTACTTAAAATACTTCCCAACAGAGAACATATATTTATACACCTCCATATCAACACAAGCTAGCAGCAATGCTTTCGGAATGGCTTTTTTATGGAAGTCTTTAGCTATAGATGCTCATATTTCATACCATTATTATTTGGGGCTCTCTCCTCAAATGGCTCTAACTTATAGCGTTCAGTAATGTGGAGGATATTACCGTTCATTTTACTAGCCAATTTTAGTTTGGCTCAAGATTTGCCCTCTGCATTTCAAAACTATTTAGAGCAGAATGAATCTGTAGATGAAGAGTCTTTAACTAGCTTTTATGAATTGTTGGAACAGCCTATAGACTTAAACAGTTGTTCCATAGATGAATTATATCAATTACCTTTTTTAGATAGGTCAAAAGCCCAATCCATAATCAAGTACCGAAAGGCAAAGGGAAAAATCACTTCGGTTTATGAGCTTCAAGCAATTCAGCTTATGGACAGTAAAACGATAAGACTATTATTGCCTTTTGTTACGGTTTTAGATTTTAAAATGGCAAGCGACCCTCTAGTGAAGCATCATCTGAGAATTTATTTGCATCGTTATTTAGAGCAAGAGCAAGAGTATCTTAGGGGCGATTATATAGGAAATCCATATAAAAGTTACTTTAGATACTCGGCACAATCCAAATCCATAAATTGGGGCTTAACTAATGAAAAAGATGCAGGCGAACAATGGCTAGATTTTAACTCTTTATATCTCAATGTAAAGGGTGAAAACAAGCAGCTTTTTATTGGTGATTATCAACTATCATTAGGTCAAGGACTCTTATGTTATCAAGGTTTTTCTTTTGGCAAATCAGCACAGGTGTTGGGAACTTTTAAAAATGCTCAAGTGCTTCGTTCGTACACATCGACAAGAGAAAATCATTTTTTGAGAGGCATTGCCTATCAGCATCGTATTAAAAATTGGCAATACTCCTTTTTTTTATCCTCAAATAAACAAGATGCTAATGTGGTGGATTCTTTAGAAATGGTTTCCTCAGTGAGTGATATCGGATTGCACCGAACAGAGTCGGAATTAGATAATAAAAGACAACTCAAACATCATCTTATGGGTAGTCGTTTAGCTTTTGAAAAACGAAATTTCAAAACATCTGTTTACAGTTTGTTTCAGTCGTATGATAAAAAACGTTTAGTAGGAGAAGATACACTTTCAATGCAATGGGGCTTGGGTTGGGATTATTCCTTTACTTTGAAAAATACACATTTCTTTGGTGAATATGTAGTTCAGCAAAAAACAATTGCTTTTTTGTCTGCAATTAACACCCAATTAGCATCTGATTTGTCCTTTTCGGCTTTATATAGAAATTACGATTACAACTATTACGCTTATGAGTCTAACACCTTTGCTGAGCAATCCAACACTAGAAACGAAAGTGGACTCTATACCGCCATTAAGCTAAATTTACATAGCCGTTGGAGCTTATCTTTATACTCTGATTTTTATCACTTTCCAAAGGAAAGTTATTACAGTAGTCTGCCTGTAAGGGGAGAAGATTATTTTTTGCAATTGCAGTACCGAGTCAGAAAAAAATGGGAAATCTTGGCTAGATTTCAGTACGAAAACAAATCAAAAGACGAGGTCGATGATTATGGATTAAAAGCTGTTGAAAGTCGTCAGCAACTTAAATATCTTTTACAATGGAAATACATTTTGAGTGATTTCAATTTTAAAAACAGAATTGCTTTTAATGCCATAGATAATGAAAAAGGTTATCTAATGGTGCAAGAAGTAAATTATAAACCCTTAGAAAAAAGATGGGGTATCTCTTTAAGGTATTTGCTTTTTGATACACCTTCTTTTTCAAGTCGCATCTATGCTTATGAGCCTGATGTTATGTATTCTTTCTCTGTGCCTTTTCATTATGGAGAGGGACAACGTATCTCTACAGTTTTCAAGTATAAACTTCAGAAGATGACGCTAAATATTAAACTTGGACAAACCCTTTTCTATGATAATACACAGGTTAAAAGTGGTAGCGTAGAAGGTCATAAATCCACTGAAGTAAAACTAGTGCTAAAATGGATATTGTAAAAAGTTTATATTTGGGCATACTAAATACAAGCACCTATGCAAGATTATAAGTCACCTTTAGAAATGTTTTACCATTGGGAAAAAGAAACGCCCAATAAATTATATATGCGCCAACCTATCAACGGAGAGTGGCATAAATGGACTTGGTCGGAAACCGCTACAGAAGTAAGAAAGATGGCGGCTTATCTAAAATCTTTAGATTTTCCTGCTAATAGTAAAATAGCTACTCTTTCAAAAAATTGCGCTCATTGGATAATTTCCGATTTAGCCATTATGATGGCGGGTCACGTTTCTGTGCCTTTGTACCCCAATCTAAAGGCGGATAGTATAAAGCAAATTTTGGAGCATAGTGAAGCAAAATTATTATTCGTTGGTAAGTTAGACGAATTTGAAAATATGCGACCGGGTGTTCCCAAAGATTTACCATGTATAGCCTTTCCTTTTTATAGCGAAGACGGTTATCCTGTATGGAACGATTTAGTGAAAGATGTGCCGCCTATGACAGAAAATGTAGTGCGTGATCCTATGGATTTAGCGACTATTATTTATACCTCTGGTACTACAGGTATGCCTAAAGGAGTAATGCATAAATTTTATAATTTCTCTTTTGCTACTTCCAACGCTGTGCCGCTTTTAGGATTAGCAACAGAAGAGCGATTTTTCTCTTACTTGCCATTGTGCCACATCGCTGAACGTTTGTTAGTAGAAATGGGAAGTTTATACTCTGGTGGTATGGTGTCTTTTGCAGAAAGTTTGGAAACTTTTGCTCAGAATTTGGCCGATACTAAGCCAACCGCATTTTTAGGTGTGCCTCGTATTTGGACTAAATTTCAGCAAGGTATATTAGGAAAATTGCCACAGAAAAAGTTAAACGTTTTACTGTCTATTCCTTTGGTATCATCACTGATTAAGAAAAAAATTAAGACGGGTTTGGGTTTACAAGAAGCACGTAATATATTTACGGGTGCAGCGCCAACACCTGTTTCTACTTTAAAGTGGTTTGAGCGTTTAGGGATTCCTATTCAAGAAGCCTATGCCATGACGGAAAACTGTTGCTACTCTCACGTGACTTTAAATGATGGTATTCAGTTTGGTTTTGTGGGTAAGGCCTTGCCGCATTGTGATGTGAAGTTAAGTGATGAAAATGAAATCCTCATCAAGCACGTTGCTTTGATGGACGGCTACTACAAAGAAGAAAAGCAAACCCAAGATACAATCAAGGACGGTTGGTTGCACACTGGTGATGAAGGTCATATTGACGCTAATGGATATTTGAAAATCACAGGAAGAGTGAAAGATCTGTTCAAAACTTCTAAAGCAAAATATGTTGCTCCAGCACCTATTGAGATGAAGTTGTCTGCCAATAAAAATATTGAACAAGTCTGTGTGGTAGGTACAGGTTTACCACAGCCTATTGCACTTATTACACTGTCGGAATACGGTAAGTCAAGACCTCGAACAGATGTCGATGCTAGTTTGGAAACGACACTTAAAATTGTTAATCCTAAGTTTGAATCTCACGAACGTTTGAAAAAAGTTGTCGTTTTAGATAAAGAGTGGACTATAGAGAATAACCTGCTTACGCCATCTATGAAGATAAAGCGTAATGAAGTAGAACGATTGTATAAAGACAATTATACTTCATGGTATGAAAAAGAAGGCTATATCGTAAGCTAGTAATCGATTCTTGAAAACTTTTTAAAAAGCCAATTATTTTTAGTCGTATTTATGAGTGATATACTTATTTTTGCGCTTATTGTAAAAACAAGAAAATGTCTGCACAAGCAACTACCACTCTAGCCACTTTAGAACAAGCCGAAGAGTTAGGCTTACGTCCTGAAGAGTTTGATAAAATAAAATCCATTTTAGGACGAACACCTAACTTTACTGAAATGAGTATTTTTTCAGTAATGTGGTCTGAACACTGTTCCTATAAAAATTCCATTACTTGGCTAAAAAAATTACCCAAAGATGGTCCTCATATGCTTGTTAAAGCAGGTGAAGAAAATGCGGGTTTGGTAGATATTGGTGACGGATTGGCTTGTGCTTTTAAGATAGAAAGTCATAACCACCCATCAGCATTAGAGCCTTATCAAGGTGCGGCAACAGGAGTAGGAGGTATCAATAGAGACATCTTTACTATGGGTGCTCGTCCCATAGCACAATTAAATTCTTTACGATTTGGTAGTATAGAATTAGACCGAACAAAATGGCTCGTTAAAGGAGTAGTAAAAGGCATCGGTGATTATGGTAATGCTTTCGGTATTCCAATAGTTGGAGGTGAAGTCTTTTTTGATGAATGTTATAACACTAACCCATTAGTTAACGCATTTTCGGCAGGAATAATGAAAGCAGATGGGTTAATTTCTGCTACTTCTTCAGGTGTTGGCAACCCCGTTTATATAGTAGGCTCAAGAACAGGTAAAGACGGTATTCATGGTGCCGCTTTTGCTTCAAAGGATATCACTGAAGATTCTGCTAATGACTTACCAGCCGTTCAAGTAGGTGACCCTTTCCAAGAAAAGTTATTGCTTGAAGCTACTTTAGAACTTGGACAAACCGATGCTATTGTAGGTATGCAAGATATGGGTGCAGCAGGGATTACTTGTTCCACTTCAGAGATGAGTGCGGCAGGAGAGCATGGTATGATTATCCACTTGGACAAAGTGCCTACACGACAAGAAAATATGAAGGATTGGGAAATTTTGCTTTCCGAATCACAAGAGCGTATGCTTATAGTTGTAGAAAAAGGAAAAGAACATATCGTTCATGAGATATATGACAAATGGGATTTGAGCTGTGAGCAAATCGGTGAAGTAACAGAAGGCGGACAACTCCAATATTATATGCATGGAGAATTAGTGGCTGATGTACCTGCTGACGATTTGGTTTTAGGCGGCGGCGCACCCGTTTATGAAAGAGAATATACAGAGCCAGCCTATTATCAAGAATTTAAAAAATTCTCAATTGATCAAGTAGAGCAACCTAAAGACTTGGTAGAAGTAGCTAAGTTTCTGACAACACATCCTAACATAGCTTCTAAAAAATGGGTATATGAGCAATACGACTCTATGGTTGGAACTATAAATATGGGTACAAATTCGCCTAAAGATGCAGGGGTAGTGAATGTCAAGGGAACGAACAAAGCTTTAGCAATGACCGTTGACTGTAATGCTAGAATGGTAAATGCTGACCCTGAGGAAGGTTGCGCTATGGCGGTAGCTGAAGCAGCTAGAAATATTGTGTGCTCAGGCGGTATGCCATCTGCAATTACCAACTGTTTGAATTTTGGAAACCCATATAATCCAGAGGTATATTGGCAATTTGTAGGAGCTATCAAAGGAATGTCAAAAGCATGTTTGAAATTCGATACGCCAGTAACAGGAGGGAATGTGAGTTTCTACAATCAAACAGCCATTGACGGAAATGAAGTGCCAGTATTCCCAACACCAACCATTGGTATGTTAGGAGTTGTAGAAAACAAAGAACACGTCATGTCTTTGGATTTTAAAGGCAAAAGCGACTTAATCTATATGTTAGGAGAGTCCCATAACGATATCAGTAGTTCCGAATATTTAGCTTCTTACCATGCTGTTAAAGCCAGTTCTACCCCACCTTTTGACTTAGATAAAGAGTACCAGCTACAAGATTTAATCAAAAAACTTATTCGTAATAATCATATAGAATCAGCTCACGATATTGCCGATGGCGGTTTGTTTATTACACTATTAGAAAGTGCAATGCCTAAAGGTTTAGGATTTGATATTACCACAAGTGCAGAGATTAGAGAAGATGCCTTTTTATTTGGCGAATCACCTTCACGAGTTGTTGTATCTGTTGCTGAAACTGCTGAAGATACCTTATTAGATGCTCTAAAAAATACTAGCGTTCCTTTTACCTTATTAGGGCACGTTACAAAAGGCGATATTCGTATTGACGATACTTCTTTCGGAGAAGTCGCTGAGTATAAAGAGTTATTTGATAATGCTCTTGCGAAACACTTATAATTTTAGCACGTTTTCTCATTTGTTTTACTAAATTTGGCTTACTAATTAGCCTTTTATGAAAACAGAATTTAACGACTTTGGAAACCCTCAGGTAGCAAAACTCCCTGACCATCTTAGACAATTTGTTGTCAATCAAGAATATGATAATTATACGCCAGTGGATCATGCCGTTTGGCGTTACGTAATGCGTAAAAATTTAGCTTATCTGAGCCAAGTTGCTGACGATTCATACCTCAAGGGCTTAGAGAAAACAGGTATCACTATCGATTCAATTCCTAATATTAAGGATATGAACTCTATTTTAGGCAAGATAGGCTGGGGTTGTGTTTGTGTAGATGGTTTTTTACCTCCTTCTTCGTTTATGGAATTTCAGGCTTACAAAGTCCTAGTTATAGCTGCCGATATTAGACAGATAGAACATATAGAATATACACCAGCTCCAGACATTTTACACGAAGCTGCAGGTCATGCCCCAATTATTGCCGATCCTACTTATGCTGAATACTTAAGAATGTTTGGTGAAATAGGAGGTAAAGCGATTTCTTCCGCTAAAGATTTTGAATTATACGAAGCTATTCGACATCTATCCATAATAAAAGAAGACCCGAATACCAAAGAACAAGATATTGCACAAGCCGAAGAAGACATAGATGCTATACAGAGTAATATGGGTGAGCCTTCTGAAATGGCACAGATTAGAAACTTACACTGGTGGACTGTTGAGTATGGTTTGATAGGTGATTTGTCTGATCCTAAAATTTATGGAGCAGGCTTATTATCATCCATTGGTGAAAGTGAAAGCTGCATGAAAGAAGAGGTTAGAAAAATACCTTACACTATAGATGCGGCTCAACAAGCATTTGATATTACAGAACCCCAGCCACAACTCTATGTGACACCATCATACACACATCTCACAAAAGTTTTAGAGGAATTCGCTAATACTATGGCCCTACGTAGAGGAGGATTAGAAGGCTTACAAAAAGCCATTACTTCAAACAATACATGTACGGTAGAGTATAGTTCTGGGTTGCAAGTGTCAGGAGTATTCAATAACGTGATATGCGATAACGATCAAATAATATACCTATCAACTTCTTCGCCAACAGCATTAGCATGGCAAAATAAAGAGTTAGTAGGGCACGATAAAAGTTATCACGCTCACGGATTTAGTTCTCCCGTTGGTAATTTGAAAAATACGTCAACACCATTAGAACAATTAAGTATTGATGAATTAACAGATTTAGGAATCGAAGCAGCTAAAGAAGTCTCTCTAAATTTTGAGAGTGGAGTAGAAGTCAAAGGAAAACTCATTAATCTTCTAAAAAATAGAAAAGGCTTGAATATGATTTTGTCATTTGAAGGTTGTAGTGTAACCTATAAGGGTGAGGTATTGTTTCAGCCCGAGTGGGGAATTTACGATATGGCCATAGGAGAATCCATAGTATCTGTGTTTTCTGGTGCTGCTGATATGGCTGTTTTTTCTAATGATAATCCATTTGTGCCAAAAGAGTTAACACATAAAATACAATATAACCAGAAGCGACTAGAATTACATAAATTATACCGTAAGGTCAGAGAGGTTAGAGAAGAGAAAGCTTCTAAGGATACTCTAACTACTGTTTGGCAAGAGTTGCAATCCCATTCTGATGACTGGCTATGTGCAGTAGAGATCTTAGAAATAAGTACTGATGAAGCTTTGAGTGATGAAATCAAATCTTTTCTTCAAAATACTTCTGCAGACGCTACCAATAAAGCTTTAATACAAGATAGTTTAACATTATTACAATGAAAGTAATTATTACAGGTGCAAGTAGAGGTATAGGTTTTGAAATGGTAAAATGTTTCTTAGCCAATGGTTGTGATGTATTAGCAATTTCTAGAAATGCAGATAAGCTAAAAGAACTTGAAGGTTTAGGAGCTCAAGTTTTACCTTTTGATTTAACTGAAGATGATTTCACTCCTATTATAGGTGTTGTGAAAGCTTTTGGTCGTATTGACATACTAATAAATAACGCTGGAGCACTTGTCAACAAGCCTTTAAGTCAAATTAGTAATGAAGACATTAATCATATATATAGTGTAAATGTTTTTTCCGTCATTAAGTTGACTAGAGATTTGTTACCATACTTCAATACAGACGCACATATTCTTAACATAAGTAGTGTAGGTGGTGTTCAGGGTAGTGTTAAATTCTCAGGCTTATCAGCTTATAGTAGTAGTAAAGGAGCAGTTAGTATTCTAACAGAATGTTTAGCTGAGGAATTCAAAGAGTCATCGTTTAGATTCAATGCTTTGGCTTTAGGGGCTGTTCAGACAGAAATGTTGCAAGAAGCTTTTCCCGGCTATCAAGCTAATGTAGGTGCTGCAGACATGGCAAACTATATCTTTAGGTTCGCTACGCAGGACGGAAAACTATATAATGGTAAGATATTAACAGTATCTTCATCAACCCCCTAATCCATAACCTTTCTTGTTTTCACACTTTTTGAGCTGCAATTAATATCAGTTTCATCTTGTTTTTCTTCGATATTCCCCTTAATATTTGTTTTTTTTCTGCTTGAATATAGGTTTTTACTAGGTTAGAATGATGAATTTAGATTTAATTTAAAAAAAAAGACAAAAGGTTTGTGCGGAATGAATAAGCGAGTATATTTGCAGCCGCTTTTGAACGAAAAAGCAGAACGCCAAATAAAACGGTGTTATTAGATTTAAAATATTTGAAAAAAAATATTTAAAACAGTTTGCGGTTACTAAAAGTATTGTATATTTGCCGCCCGTTTGAATGTAAACGGAAATACAAATTGTTCTTTGATTTAATGGGATAGACGAAATTTAAACAAGAAAATTCAACGTCAATTTTTTTTAGCTTATAACGAACCAGGAATTTATACAAACTTTTATACAACGAAGAGTTTGATCCTGGCTCAGGATGAACGCTAGCGGCAGGCCTAACACATGCAAGTCGAACGGTAACAGGGATTGCTTGCAATCCGCTGACGAGTGGCGCACGGGTGCGTAACGCGTATGCAATCTGCCTATAACTGAGGGATAGCCCAGAGAAATTTGGATTAATACCTCATAATATTGTGATTTGGCATCACTTCACAATTAAAGCTTCGGCGGTTAAAGATGAGCATGCGTCCTATTAGCTTGTTGGTAAGGTAACGGCTTACCAAGGCAACGATAGGTAGGGGGCC
>TARA_Y100000385_G_scaffold263267_1_pt1 | contig 24664 bp, 16 predicted proteins | sample TARA_Y100000385 | Tara Oceans TARA_Y100000385 (sample SAMEA2620980) | marine metagenome | biome: marine biome (ENVO:00000447); feature: surface water layer (ENVO:00002042); material: "saline water (ENVO:00002010), including plankton (ENVO:xxxxxxxx)" | depth 5 m
CATTAGTTCCATTTGATACGGTTTCTGTAATAGGTTCACCAAGTGTCCAACTCACCTGTGCAGACCCGTTTTCAAAATGATTTCTAGCAGATGAAATTACTTCTGGAGAAGTTGATTGGCCGTAGGAACAAAAGAGGATATTCGCACAGGTAATGGCAATTATGTATTTCATATTTTGGTTGTTAGCGAGCATTAACATGCGGATTAGTGATAGGCTTTCCATCTCATGACGTAGCTGATAGCATTATTAATACGCTTAAAATGGTTAATTTCACGATGAGTTCTTACATTCACAATCTATTCGAAATTATGAAGAGTCTATCTATATTATTTCTATTGTTTGCGCTGATAATCGCTAGTTGCACTATTCAAAAACGTATACATAGACCTGGATGGGATGTACAGTGGAAGAAAAATTATAGGTCGACAGATTCTTCTGAGACGGAGGGAGAGAAACTGTATCCTACTGACCACGAGGAAGCAGAAAAGATCTATTCTGAGGCGGATAAGACAATTCCAAAGAAGAAAGAAGTCAACGCGGAAGCAGAGAAGCACGAACTAGGTGAAATTCATAATAAGACTGAAAAACGTAAAAGTTTAAGCGAATTATCCGATCCTACTTTCTTAGCGGAATTTGAAGAAGATCCATTAGTTATTGAAGAATTGGTTATCCAAACTGAATTGGAGGAAGAGGAGCCCGAAAAGCCAGAACAAGGCATTTTATGGTTAATAATTGTCTTGGTTGCTTGTCTCTTAATAGTAGGTGGAGCATTTGTGATAATTTATGGTGGAAGCCTTGCTGCAATAATTCTTGGCCTCACATTCGTGATTGTAGGATTAGTATTGGTATTTGCTGGAATTGCACTCACTGCAGGTGGCGCTAAATATCCTGAACCCAAGAAGGATCCAACTATTGAAGACCGAGAAAAAGCGGCAAAAAAGAAGAAAAAGGCGGCAATTGCTTTAGGTGCCCTTGCCGTATTGCTTATAGCCGCTATTGCTATCTTTTGACCGAAGTAATTTCTATTGCTTTACTAAATCAATCTTTGCGTCTTCAGCTTCTACTAAATCTGTAACAAGAGCATCCGAACCAACTGCGCCGAACTGTACATCTGTCGCAAGTACTTCGTTGCAAACGTATTGCTTATTTGACAAGATTGCGTCTTGAATAACTTCATTTGTATCAAGTGTTAAAAGGATTTTATCCGTTACCTCCAATCCAGAATCTTTTCTTAGATTTTGTACACGATTGATCAACTCTCTTGCTATTCCCTCAGACTTTAATTCATCCGATAGTGTCACGTCAAGTGCGACAGTGAGGTTTCCATCTGAACTAACAGTCCAACCTGGGATATCCTGAGCAGTTATTTCAAAGTCAGCCATGTCTAACGAAATTAATGTGCCATCAACCTCACCTGTCCATCCCTCGTTTGTTTCCACCGATCGAATATCATCAGCCGTCATTTGATTTACCAATGCAGCAATCGCTTTCATTTGCTTACCATATTTTGGACCGATAGTCTTAAAGTTCGGCTTGATCTGTTTAACTAAAACACCACTACCTTCTTGTAAAAGTTCTAATTCTTTCACATTTACTTCAGCTAAGATTAAATCCTTTACGTGCAGCAAATTCTTTGCGAATTCCGGATCCAAGGCAGGAACCATAATCTTTTGAAGCGGTTGACGAACCCTTAAGCGTTCCTTTTTTCGCAAGCCTAGCGTTAACGATGAAGTGCGTTGGGCAATATCCATTTGCGCTTCAAGTTCAAGATTAATTGCATTTTCATCGATTTTAGGGAAATCTGCAAGATGTACAGAAGTCGTCTCGTTTCCGTTAAGATCCCGGTACAACTGATCCATAAAGAATGGCGCAATTGGAGAACCAAGTAGGGCCACTGTATTCAAACACTTATGGAGTGTCTGGTAAGCAGCCATCTTATCTTCGGTTATATCACCAACCCAGAAACGTTTTCTACATAATCTCACATACCAGTTTGATAAGTGATCATTGACAAAATCTTGGATTAATCTTCCGGCGCGCGTTGGCTCAAATGCATCGAACGAACCATCAACCTCTTTCACAAGGGAGTTTAACTTAGATAAGATCCATCGATCGATTTCAGTTTTATACTCGGTTGTGTGGGTGTTTGGGTCGAATCCGTCAATGTTGGCATACAAGGCGAAGAATGAGTATGTGTTATAGAGTGTACCGAAGAATTTTCGTTGTACTTCTTTTAGGCCATCAGTATCGAATTTCAAATTATCCCATGGCTGTGCATTCGTAATCATATACCAACGTGTAGCATCTGCTCCGAATTGATCAAAAGTCTCAAACGGATCAACGGCGTTACCCAAACGTTTGGACATTTTCTGTCCATTCTTATCAAGCACCAACCCGTTAGAAACAACATTTTTATACGCTACTGAATCAAACACCATAGTAGAGATAGCATGAAGCGTATAAAACCATCCACGGGTTTGGTCAACACCCTCCGCTATAAAGTCACCAGGATAGCTCTTATTTCCATCAATCATTTCCTTATTCTCAAATGGGTAGTGCCATTGAGCGTATGGCATAGAGCCGGAATCAAACCATACATCGATTAGGTCTGCTTCACGATTCATTGGTTTTCCTGATGGAGATACCAACGTGATTTGATCCATATAATCTTTGTGTAGATCAATTTTCGAATAATTATCATCTGACATGTTCCCAACCTCGAAACTTTCGAGAGGATTGGCAGCCATAATACCAGCTTCCACTGATATATCACATTCAGCTTTTAATTGCTCAATAGAGGAAATATTGATTTGCTCTGTGCCATCTTCCGATGTCCATATTGGAATTGGAATTCCCCAGTACCTTGATCGACTTAGGTTCCAGTCATTTGCATTTTCAAGCCATTTACCAAATCGCCCTACTCCTGTTGATTCAGGTTTCCAATTGATTGTGTCATTCAGCTGCATCATTCGTTCGCGAACTGAAGTAACTTTAACGAACCATGAATCGAGGGGGTAATAGAGAACAGGTTTATCAGTGCGCCAGCAATGAGGGTAACTGTGCACATATTTCTCAACTCTGAAGGCACGATTCTCAATTTTTAGTTTGATAGCGATCTCAACATCTACCGATTTCTGAGGTGCTTCGCCATCATCGTAGTATTCATTTTTTACATATTTTCCAGCGAGTTCACCCATATGAGAAGTGAATCTACCTTGCAAATCTACTAGGGGCACAGGATTTCCTCTATCATCAAGAACAAGTAATCCTGGAACACCTGCATCAGCTGCAACTTTCGCATCATCTGCACCAAATGTTGGTGCTGTATGAACGATCCCTGTTCCGTCTTCTGTCGTTACAAAATCACCAGTAATTACCTGAAACGCAGCTTCAGAATCTTGATAAGGCTGTGCATAAGGGAGTAACTGCTTGTACCTTAGACCAGCTAGATCGGCACCTAAACACTCTCCAATGATCGAATAAGGAATTTGCTTATCTCCTTCTTTGTAGGAGTCAAGTTGTTCCTCTGACTCAGCGAGAACATATGGTTTCTTGTTAAATTGATAGCTTACCAGCTTCTTTGCAAGAACTACATTAATTGGTTCAAACGTATATTGGTTGTAGGTCTTAACTACAACGTACTCAATTTTAGGTCCTACAGTCAGCGCAGTATTTGATGGAAGCGTCCATGGTGTTGTTGTCCAAGCCATGAACATGAGATCTCTATCGATTCCAAACGGTGTGGATTGACCATCAATCATCTTGAATTGAGCTACAACTGTAGTATCTGTGACATTTTGATAACAACCAGGTTGGTTGATTTCATGAGACGAAAGACCCGTACCTGCTTTTGGGGAATAAGGCTGAATAGTGTAGCCTTTATACATGAGATCTTTATTGTATAACTCACCAAGGAGCCACCAAACAGATTCCATATATTTTGAATCGTAAGTAATGTATGGATCATTCATGTCGACCCAATATCCCATACGACGCGTAAGATCGTTCCAAATGTCCGTGTAACGCATTACTGCCTTCTTACAGGCATTGTTGTAATCCTCCACTGATATTTTCGTGCCAATATCCTCTTTAGTGATTCCAAGTTCTTTTTCAACTCCAAGCTCAACAGGAAGACCATGAGTATCCCATCCAGCTTTTCGTTTTACTTGAAAACCTTTAAGTGTTTTGTAGCGACAAAAAATATCCTTAATCGAACGTCCCATGGCATGGTGAATTCCTGGAAGTCCATTCGCAGAGGGAGGCCCCTCAAAAAAAATGAACGGTGGATTTCCTTCTCTGTTGTCTACTGATTGTTCGAAAACATTTTCAGCATCCCATTTTTTTAATACTGAATCTGCAACTTCAGGAAGGTTTAAACCTTTGTACGTAGGGTATTTTTGACTCATCTTATAGGTAATAATTGAATCGGCAAAGTTACGAAAAACTTACGTTGAACGATGTCGTGAAATGTGGCATTGTTCTTGGGAATTAATTAATCATCCAATAATAATTGTGTTTTAGAAAATTTTCGTTCAAGCCTTTGACGATTTTCAATCATATTGTGGATAGATTGTCAGCAAGTATTTCCTTGACCAGTAGAGTGAAACTTGAAGTAATATCTATCTTTGCAGTACCACACTCATGCAAGGGTAAAGTAAACCAAAAGGGCATTATCTTCATTTGATAATGCGCTTTTATTATTTTTTCTAACTCTTGATTATCTTTGCATCATAATCAATCAATTAATGTTGAAAAAAGTAGGAATTCTTCTATTTCAGGCAATTATCCCATCGATAATTGTATTCTCATTTATGGACTTACTGACTTCTAGTCAGAAAGACCAAGCTATGAACATACTCTTTATTGGGAATAGTTACACCTACGAAAATGATGGCATTGATCAACATTTAAATGCACTTCTAAATTCTTCGCATGATAGTAGAATCGAGTATCGATTTGTAACGCGTGCAGCAGAGGGTAAATATCACCTCATGACACATTGGTATGACGAGGAGACGCAAAATCTATTCAAGTCGAGAAGGTGGGATAAAGTAATTATGCAAGAGTATAATTCGGGACCTTTGAAGACAGTTTCGGAGTTTACAGCATACGCCGAGAAATGGGAGCATTTGATAAAATCCGAAAACAGCTCAACAGAGATATACCTTTTTTCAACCTGGAAGTACAGTAAGTCCGCAGGAATGGAAGAGAAGCTGTATTCCGCTTATGATAAACTTTCTACTAAAATTAAAGCCGGAGTTGTTCCTGTTGGATATCTTTGGAAGAGTTTGGAGGGGAAAGTAAATCTTTACCATGAAGATGGTGCTCATCCAAATCGTAAAGGAACGTTTTTAACTGCCTGTTTGTTCTATGAGCAAATGTTTGGGAAAGATGTAACAAAAACGAAGAACACTGATGTTGTGATTTCAGGGGGAATGCAAACGAAATTGAAAAGGTGGGCACATGAGTTTAATCTCCACTCTAGAGTTCCGCTCGCGCAAGTGACTAATTCTTCATCTTCTAATTAAGAGATTCCTTCGGTGTTTAGCGTGCACAACAAACGTTAAATTAGTACCTTTGAGAAATAAGCAAGTAAAAAATTTGTTCATGCAACAATGATCACCTACATTTGTTTTGTTTAACGTTTATGAAAAAGTATCAAACGGGATCGTTTCTTTCACAAATAGATTTTCCAGAAGATCTACGTGAAAAATTTGCGCTTGAGGATCTACCGCAGGTTTCAGGAGAGGTACGTCAGTACATTGTCGATGTAATCTCGGAAATAGGAAACAGTCATTTTGGAGCGAGTCTGGGTGTGGTTGAGCTAACAGTCGCATTACATTATGTCTTCAATACTCCTTACGACCAATTGGTTTGGGACGTTGGACATCAGGCATATGGGCATAAAATCTTAACCGGTAGAAAAGATACTTTCCCAACGAATAGAACTAAAGGGGGGATTTCTGGCTTCCCAAAACGTTCCGAAAGTGAATTCGACACATTTGGTGTTGGTCATTCTTCAACTTCTATCTCAGCTGCACTTGGAATGGCTGTGGCTAGTAAATATAAAGGAGAAAAAGAGCGTCAACATATTGCGGTAATTGGCGATGGTGCAATGACAGCAGGTTTGGCTTTTGAAGGCATGAATCATGCTGGATATGAGAAAGACGCAAATCTTCTTATTGTATTAAACGACAATTGCATGTCAATTGACCCTAATGTCGGTGCGCTTAAAGAATATCTAACTGACATTACAACATCGCATACCTACAATAAAGTTAAAGACGATGTTTGGCAACTTCTGGGAAAGGTTTCAAAATTTGGACCGGATGCTCAATCTATCGTCTCGAAAATATCAAGTGCTCTGAAAGGCTCATTACTGAAACAAAGTAATTTATTTGAATCGTTGAACTTTAGATATTTTGGTCCAGTTGATGGTCATGATGTTGTTGGTTTAGCGAAGGTAATGGAAGATCTGAAAGACATTCCGGGACCTAAAATATTACATTGTATCACACGCAAAGGAGCTGGCTTTAAATATTCCGAGGAGGGTAATCCAACTAAGTGGCATGCACCGGGATTATTTAACAAGGATACGGGAGAGATTGTGAAAGTGGTTCCTAAATCACCACAACCACCGAAATATCAAGACGTCTTTGGTCATACAATTGTAGAATTGGCTGAGAAGAATGATAAAATTATGGGAATCACTCCCGCTATGCCAACAGGTTGTTCGCTCAATTACATGATGAAAGCGATGCCTGACAGAGCATTCGATGTTGGTATTGCTGAACAACATGCTGTTACTTTTTCCGCTGGTCTCGCGACTCAGGGAATGGTACCATTTTGTAACATATATTCCTCATTCATGCAGCGAGCTTTTGATCAAGTCTTGCATGATGTGGCCCTTCAGAATTTAAACGTTGTTTTCTGTCTCGATAGAGGTGGGCTGGTAGGAGCTGATGGCGCGACGCACCATGGAGCTTATGATCTATCTTATATGAGATGCATTCCCAATATGATTGTGAGTGCCCCAATGGATGATTCTGAACTGCGTAATCTCATGTATACTGCCCAGCAAGACAACATGGGGCCATTTACGATACGCTACCCAAGAGGAGCTGCAATCAACACTGAATGGAAATCTGCATTGAAGGAGGTTAAAGTTGGTACTGGAAGGAAGATTAATGATGGGAAAGATATAGCCGTATTAACGATAGGTCATCCTGGAAATTTTGCGCAGGAAGCGATTACAGACCTTAAAGCTTCAGGGGCCTCTGTAGCTCATTATGATATGCGCTTTGTGAAACCAATAGATGAAACAATGCTACATGAGGTCTTCACGAAATTTGACAAGGTGATCACAGTTGAAGATGGCTGTCTCATGGGAGGTTTTGGATCAGCAGTAATTGAATTTATGAGTGATCAGCATTATAGCGCTGAGGTTAAACGACTCGGAATACCGGATGAGTATATTCATCATGGAACACAGAAAGAACTTTGGAACGATTGCAAATTTGACGCCGAACATATTGCAGAAACAATTAAAAAAATGCTTCAGCTAGACGTCAAAACAGTTGATAAGGCTGCGCGATCATAGCAGATGCAATCAGATAATGCTTCATACGACACGTTAATAATAGGAACGAGTCCATTGGCCATCACAGAGGCCGTTTACCAAAAGAGTCTTAAAAGAGCAGTTTTAAATATTGATAATAGAGGCATCATTGGCGGTGCATGGACAACCATTAAGCATCAGGGCATACCAGAGGTGGAAATTGGATGTCACATTTGGGAAGTTCAAAAATGGGCTACTGATTTTTTAACTGCATTTTATAATCTACAACTTGCCCCACTTGATCCTCCTCCACGTTTATTCAAGAAGGGGGTCTCGATTCCATATGATTGGAAAATGAATCTTTCAACCAGCAAGTATATAGCTTCGAAATGTTCTCGCTTGAAGTTTAAAGAGTTAAAGGCAGGAATGAAATCACCCGCACGAAGACTCACATTACTTCCTAGCAAGTATCTCTATCCAAGAGGGGGGGCTAAGGAGCTGTACCTTCGTGTTCTTGATAAGGTTAAAGAGAATGATTTAAATGTTCGTTTAAATACGAGTTTAGAAACCATTGACTTGACGGGTTCAGATTGTAAAGTCGAATTGAGTAATGAACCGAATGTGTTGAATAGCGATAGATTGATCCTAACATCACTCTCAGATATTAAGAAGATTATGTTCGAAGATGGCACTGAAATGAGTCCCGATACGAAACAAGTAGATTATATTCATCTTCATTTATTGGTGACGGGGTCTATACCACGCAAATTTTCCTATCATCGATTAATGGATGATGATACCATTCATCGTGTCAGTGATATGACATTTCAAGTTCGTGAGGAACTTAATGATGGACAGGTGTTAATTTCCGTAGGGATACATGCCAAAACCTATCACGCTAAATCACAGAAGGACTTATTGGATAGTATTTTTGATAAACTCAAAAAACGGAAATTAATAAACAAAGATGCCAAGCTCGATGCCCATGGATTCAACGTTTTTCCATCCTATTATACGAGACCGGATTTACTCTCAAAAATTGAAGAACTATCAAAGGGGAAAATCACCATCTTGAGGTCTACGAGCTTTACTTTTTCGTTTCATAATAGAAAGAAGCAATATCAAACTTTAGTCTAGGAAGCTTTGAAGTTCTCTAAGATTTTATCCGCAAGCACATCACTTAACTTGAAATAGCTTTCATGTGTCCAGCCACCAACATGTGGAGATAATATAACATCTGAGCTACCTAATAGGTATTCAAAATCTGCAGGAAGATCTTGCTTGAAAAACGATTCGAAGCTCGTTTTTTCATATTCCAAAACGTCTAGGCATGCCCCGAGAATTCTCTTACTTTTCAATCCATCCACGAGCGCTGAAGTTTTTACAATCTTCCCTCTAGATAGGTTGATTAGATGTATAGGTTTCATGAATGAATCGAAGAAGACCTCATCAGCCATGAAGAGCGTCTCGTCAGTTTGTGGGATGTGGAAACTTAAGACATCACTCTTTTCGAAGATATCCTTCAGTTCAACTTCTTGGACAAATTCATTTCCAAAATCACGCTTGTATTTATCATATGCGAGGACCTCCACGTCGAACCCACGAAGCTTTTTTGCAAAGGCACTGCCATTATTCCCGAAGCCTATCAGTCCAACAGTTTTTCCATCTAACTCAACACCTCGATTACCATCTCGATCCCATTTTCCATTTCGAACCTCTAGATCAGCTGTATGTAGTTTATTGAAGAGTGCGAGTAACATGCCCAATGCGTGTTCGCCTACTGCATTTCTATTTCCTTCAGGAGCATTGAAAAGCGATATATCGTACTCATCAGTAAAGGAGGTGTCGATATTTTCCATTCCCGCACCAGAACGTGCGATGAATTTTAGGTTAGGAGCGGATGAAAGAAATTCTGCATCCAGTCTAAACCTGGATCGTACAACTATTCCCGCTGCATCAGAAACTAGTTTTTTACACTCTTCTTTTACGAAAGGTGTTGCATCGACGCATTCAAAACCTGCGATGCTTAATCGCTTTTCCAAAATGGGATGGACAATATCTAGAAATACTACTTTCATTTATATCCCAAAGAAAAGCATACCAATGGTGAAGTATATAAAGAGTCCTAATACATCATTCAACGTAGTGATAAATGGACCTGTTGCTAGTGCAGGATCAATTTTATATCGATCCAGCACCAATGGGATTAAAGTACCAAATACTGCCGCAAATAGAGTAACTGTGAATAATGAAACACTTACAGCTAAACCGAGCGTAGAACTTCCAAAAAAGAGTGTGATTGCGTACACAATTGTTGAGAGAAGAAGTCCGTTAACAATAGCGACCATCGATTCTTTACCAAGCTTCTTCCATAACGATCCGAGTTGCGCGTCCCCTCTAGCTAAAGACTGAACAACGATAGCTGACGATTGAACTCCGACATTCCCCCCCATAGCGGTAATTAGTGGGATAAAAAATGCGAGCGCAGGTACTTTACTAATGCCACCTTCGAATCCAACGATCACCCAAGCTCCAAGTATTCCTCCAATCATTCCGATTGTCAACCACGGAATACGTGCACGAGATATTTTCCAAACATTCGAACTAGATTCTACTTTCTCCGATAATCCAGATGCCAATTGAAAATCTTTATCCGCCTCTTCTTTGATTACATCTACAACATCATCAATCGTAATTCGCCCCACTAATTTCCCTTGAAGATCAATTACTGGTACTGCTACAAGATCATATTTCTCCATAACTCTCGCAACTTCTTCGTTGTCGAGACCTGTTTTAACGGAGATCATATTTTTATCCTGATACAATTCAGATATTTTCGTTTTTGCGTCGGCGAATAGTAATCTTTTTAGTGAAAGGAACCCAAGAAGTACTTCGTTGTCATCGACTACATAAATCGTAAAAACCTTTTCGACATCTTCCGCTTGTTTACGTAGCTCTATGATGCACCGGTTCACAGGCCAATCAGCTTTTGCCTTGATGTACTCCTTTTGCATCAAGCCACCCGCAGTATCATCTTCATAGTGCAGAAGGTCAACAATCTCTTCTACGGCCTCTCTATCAGAAATGTGGGAAATGACCTCTTCAATCTGTTCAGGATCAAGTTCACCAATGACATCGACGGCATCATCAGAATCGAGATTCTCAATCTGTTCAGCAATTTCCTTGGATGAGTATGATTTTAATAGACGTTCACGAACATCATCGTCAAGGTCAGTTAATACTTCACCTTGAAGGTCATCATCAAGCTGATTAAATAGGAATTCAGCTTCGTCTCGGTCGAGCGCGTTTATTATAACTGCAATATCTACATCTTGGAGTTCAAGTACATTCTCCTTGATCCAAGCGGAGTTTTGAGACTGAATCGACTCTTGTAATTTTTCTAGATATTCCTTGGTAAGTTCAAACCGCATGACCTGTCCAATTTAAGGTAAAGGTAATGAGATTATTTGTCCCCTCCATAGGAATCCCCTTTTTAAGCCCGTTTCGTTTTGGATTTAAATGCAATATGCTGCAGTCCGAAATAGAGAATTGCACCAATGAAATAGTAGATTACATCCTTCATGTCACTTGTATACCAATGGCTATTCTGATCGAAATTTGGAAGATACCACTCGAAGTAGAATGAGATTAATACTGTTTGAACAAGGAGTAGGAGAGGGCCTATCAGGATTTTATGATCTCGTTTAATTATTCGTACAAAAAACAATGAGACTGAGGCCATGGCTGGCACGAACAGCAGATCCGTCATGTGGAATCTAAAAAAGTGTGGGAGATCAGGAAATGTAGAGCGAAGATATCTGACAGAAAAGTACAGGATCATTATTAGGATAAACGCGTATATCGGTCGGTACTTACCCATTTGGTGTAGCAGCGAGGTAGGCAAATAATGATGCGATTGCAATAAATATAAACGCGATGGTGTATAGGATTTTGTAGATCACACGTAGAATCCAATATTTTGACTCCTTCCAGGATTTTAGAAATACTTCCAGTTTCGTAGCTGGTACTGCTTTTCTTCTTGTCTCTCTCTCTTCCTCTCGTTTCTCTTCAATAATCTTCGCAGATAGCAGATGATTGCAATTTGAACAGTAATCCAAATCTTCATTCCATGTGTTACATTGAGGGCATTTTCTTTCGATTGCCATGACTAGATCTCGAGATTGTTTGTTATCAAAGATAATGATCAGTCAGTTATTTTCTTTGGATGTTGCGATTCATTTTGATCGGAAAGAAAGATGCCCAAAAAGAGCGCAAAGAAGGTCACACCTGCTTGTGTTTCGAGGGTGTCTTCAATGAGGAATGATAAGGATGATATTATGATAAACAGGATTCCTAATAACTGCTCATGTTTGAGATTAAAGCGAAAGAACATAACAAGTAAAATTGCGAACATCAGAAATCCGAGAATTCCATAGGTCAACAAAAAAGTTAGAAATTGATTATGAGCGCGTCTTCTGTGATCTTCATTTAGGAGTGAATTAGTACTCCGATAGTAGCTATCAAAAGCGAGTTGTGCATCTCCAGTTCCTACTCCGATGAGCCAATTCTCCTTGGCTATATTCGCTCCTGCCTTCCAGTATTCTAGTCGCTGCAAGAGGGAGTGACCATTTGGGTCATCCGCATTATTGAGTTCAAAACGAATACTATGCATTCGCGCCATAATGCCATTATGGTTGACACTTGTGCATCCCTGTTCTATCTCTTTAATATCTTGATCTTTTAAACCCTTTATCCCAACAGCATCTCTATGAAGACCTTTGGAAGCTAGGTACCGAATTAGGGTGTGGCTGACTGGATTTCCGCTAATGGCTGTGCCATGGTAGCCTATATCTGAACGTTTCTCCCATTCACGTTCTAGTTCTAGTTCGCATAAAAACGTAAGAACTGGCTCTTCCGTCTCGGAGGAGAGATATTTAAAGTTGTGCTCATATTCATTGCCTTCGGCGGTAAATTCTGGAAGGTTCTGATACTGCGATTTATCAAATTTAAGAGGTTTAAATAGCCACATTGCAATTGCTGTTGCAAAACCGATACAAACGATGATAAACAACTGAGCGAAGATCTTTCTTGTCAACCATAATTGGTAGATAAGGTATGCCCCAATCACGGCAGAAAAAGTTAATACTCCGGAAATGATTTGACTATAAATGGTGTAAAATGCTAACCAAAGAAAAATGAGCATGATTGGCAATAGTGCTTTCCTATAGCGTTTGATTGCATAGAGACAAATTGCACCACCCATCGACACTAGTAATCCGAAACGTATATGTGAAATGAAAAGTGACATACCACGAATGTCATCGTATTCCTTGGGCCCAAACCACTGTTTGTAGTTACCGAAATTTAAAATAGAAGTGACCAAAAGCATTACCATGAATGCTAATAGAATGAGATCAATTTGTTGTGCCTTTTTGATAGGTCGAGCGACCAAGATGGTGGGGATGGTGATAAAAGGAAGTTCGCGCTTAATTGAATCAATGGCATCGCTGGTATTCTCGGTCCAGAGCATGCCAATAAATTTCAGTAAAAACAATCCAGCGACTAGCCAGAAAATTTTGTTAGACTTGATGTTGTTCCAATATGATTTGAAGTCTGCTTCGAGAAGCAAATTTAGCACAATGAACATCATTCCAACCGACATAAGAGCTTTGCTCCACGGAAGACCAAATGCTATTGCGGATAGCCCAAGAATATGAAGGTACGTATGCGTGTTTTGTCCGAAAATTCGGTTCATCATAAGTCGTAGCTTGCTGGTGGTTTACAATTATTCACCGTTAGTTAGGGTGCAAACGACTAATTTTCGAGAATAGTATTGTACTCCTTAGAATTTTGTAGGACATCAATTGACTTATTGATAAATTGATCATCCTTGAAGCGATGTTCCGCTCGTCCTTTCTGGTAGTAATACCTTGACACAATTTCATTTTCGAGTAAGTCGACAACCTGTTCTTTGAACTTCACTAGATCGCGTTCCTTGGACGGAACAACCTTTGCTAAAAGAGCTTCATATTCGGTAGTAACATCTTCATAAAAGCCTTCATCTTCTGCCGTTTCTTTCATCTTCTTAAGCTTCTCTTCTGTTGCAGTAGAATAGGTGAATTCTTGTTCTAAAACATATGCTTTAAAAGCGTCATATTCAACATCTGTTAATGAAAATTCGGAGGCTGAACTAATTTCTTTATGATCATAGAAATAATCGGTTGCGTAATTGAAAATGAAGTTATTCCTTAAGATGGTTGCTGTTAACCTACTTAGATCATCGAGCTCTACCTCGATGTCTGGCTCAACCCCTCTTCCATCAATAACATCTCGCCCATTCACAGTCTTAAAAACCTTCAATAAAGAGTCAGCTATTTCTTGGGGCTTTTCACCGTTTTCACGATCGTAGTATTCAAGACGTTGAACACATCGTCCGGATGGCGTGTAGTATTTGGCAATGGTAAGTTTAACTTTTGATCCATAGTCGAGGTCGTATGTTCGTTGTACGAGTCCTTTTCCGTAAGAGGTTGTCCCAACAATAACTGCTCGATCTAAATCTTGAAGACTTCCTGCTACAATTTCACTTGCAGAAGCTGATCCATCGTTCATAAGGACTACAATTGGGATGTCTAGGTCCATTGGTTCATCCATTGTTTTGTACACTCTGTTTTCATCTTCAACACGGCCAATTGTATTAACAACAACTTGATTTTTTGGAATAAACATATTCACGATGCGAACGGCTTCAATTAGTAAACCACCTCCGTTTCCGCGAAGATCAAGAACTAGGGATGTCATTCCTTGTTCCTTCAATTTGATGAATGCATCTTTAACGTCCGGAGAAGCGGATCGTGTGAAGCTATTCAGCTTGATATAACCAACCTTGTTTTCGAGTAAACCAGAGTAAGGAACATCTGGAAGTTTGATTTCATCTCTATTAATTTTGATAACTTCTTCCCCGTTTCCGTTTCGCTCAATTTTAACTTCTACATCTGTTCCTTTTGGTCCTTTTAATGCAGTGGAGACCTCTGATGAAGATAATCCCTTCATGTCTTTCCCGTCGATTTCTAAAATCTTATCACCGGCCCGCAATCCACTTTCTGATGCAGGGTTTCCTTCGTAGGGTTCAGAAACATATACGAAATCACCATTCTTTCTGATGAGGGCACCAATTCCTCCGTATTGCCCTGTTGTGAGTAATCGATAGTCTTCGATGTTTGACTCATGATAGTATACGGTATATGGATCCAACTCCTTGAGCATTGCATCAATAGCAGTTTTAGAAAGGTTCCCAGCCTGAATTTCATCGACGTAATACTTATCTAGTTGCTCATAAATTTGATCCATGAGTTCGAGGCTCTTTAGAACTTCAAATCCATTAGATTGACCAAAAGATGTAAATGCTAATGATACCGCTACAAAGCATCCGATAAGGTTGATTTTGGCTTGTTTAATCATGACTTTCTAGTTGTATAATTATTTTTTTAATCAATTTTTGAACCCTTTTTTCCAAAACATCGAATGTGATTTTGTCTCTCGATGTAAATACTAGAAACAAAGCTAATTGTTTGTTGGAATCAGTAAGAGCACTTTCTAATTCGTATTTATTAAGTCGAAAGGCTTCTTTGCATAGACGTTTCACTTTGTTTCGTTGGTATGCTTTCCGAAATGTTCGCTTCGGAGCCGAGAAGACTAGCTGGAAAGGAACTTGTTTAGGTAGTTTGGTAAGTTTAATTCTTGCGACGAAGGGATAGGATTTAATGAGATCACCAGTCGCAAATACATCTTCAATAATCACATGACTACATAACTTGTACTCTTTTCCTAAATCATTCCCCATCTATAGCGACTAAGAATTTTTGCGATCTTTCTCTAATCTTGGAAGATTGACTTTTTCCTTTACAATAAAGCTGGTTGGGAAAAGGTTCTTTAACTCAGCTTTAATTTTTTCAGCTTCTAAGCGTGTTCTAAAATCTCCAGCACGAAGGAAGAAGTTTGGAGCTTTGTATGTTGCGTAAGTATCAACTCTTGGATATTTTGAAAAAAATATGGCTCTTGCGTCATTTAATGAACTTCTATCCGTATCAAAAAACAATTGAATGCGATAGCCATCTATTTCAGGGTTGATAGCAGGTGGCTCTATTGCCCCTTGGCGACCGACAAGGTTGCTAATTCTGCTATCTTTAATGATCTTCACATCTCCTGATTGTCCGAGGACACTGGTCGAAGAACAGAATAGTAAAATGGCAATTATTAATTTCATGTGCTTGCGTTATTTTTAATACTTCACCTAAACGTACAACGAATTTACAAAAATGTTCGATCAATCACCGTGCCGAGATCGAAAGAATCAGCGGATGAAGCATTTACGAGCGTGCGTTTTTTTAGGTTGAAGCATAATTGTTAATTTTCGCTATTTAGAATCATTTTAAATTAAATCTAAGACCCCTGAAATTGTCACAATACTGTCATAAAATCTGACATTTCTACTAAATTTGCTACCGTCAAAAAGTGTGTTTTTGACTAAGGACGAACAGTTTTTTACATGAAAATATCTAGTAGTCAGATGTTTAAGAACTTTAATAAATGGTGTCTCGGAGCTTTTGCAGCAATGCTTACGCTGGGGACATTTTCAGTAAACGCCCAAGAACCCGAAGCAGAGGCTTCGATTAACGGAGGCGATTTGTTTAAATCGAAATGTGCGACTTGTCACCATCCTTTTAAGGATGGTACAGGACCGAAATTATACGATGTCAGAACGGCATGGTCTGAGGGAGGTGCTGGTGCTGAAGCTATTTACCAGTGGGTGAATAATTGGCAGACTGCTGCTGCAAGTGACCCTTATGCTGCGGGAGTAGCTCAGAAGAAGGCGACGGCAATGACTAAGTTTCCAGATCTCACAAAACCACAGATCGTCGCGATCTTAGACTGGGTTGATTCTCAAGAGGAGAAAGTTGCTGGTGCTGCCGGTGGTGCAGCCGGTGGTGCAGAAGGAGTTGAAGGCGAAGAGGAAGGTGGTTTTTCATGGATATGGATTATTCTAGGTGTCCTCTTTGTGATTGTGATCTTAGCTGTAAGCGGTGTTCGTCGTCAGTTGAAAGCGGCATCAGGAGAAGCAGGTTCAGATACATTATCATATGGAGAAGAATTTAAGGCATGGGCTTGGGGGAATCTTAGATATGTGCTTATTGGGTCTGTAGTTATCTTTATTACACTGATAGTTGTTTTGTTTCAAGGGTTATATTCAATCGGTGTAGTTGAAGGATATCAGCCTTCACAGCCTATTGACTTCCCTCACTCAAAACACGCAGGGATGAGTGGTATCGACTGTAAGTATTGTCACAATTCAGTTACGGAATCGCGTTCTGCGGGACTTCCAACGGTAAATGTTTGTATGAACTGTCATAAGCAGGTAGCTGGGAATGATGACGAGCAAATGGAGAAAATCGCTAAGATTTACGCTGCGGCTGGTTGGGATGCTGATGCACAGCAATACACTGGTAAAACAACTCCAATCGTTTGGAATAAAGTTCATGTTCTTCCAGATCACGTTTATTTTAATCACTCACAACACGTTGAGGTTGGTGGAGTTGATTGTAAACAATGTCATGGTGATATGACAAAACAACAATCTACTGCAATGGTTCAGCCTGTAGTTGAGTTAAATAAAATTGAAGGAAACGTTCAGTTGACACGACCTACGTTAACAATGGGTTGGTGTCTTGAGTGTCACGCTGAGAAAGAAATCTCTACTGGATCCATTGATAATGCAGGTGGAGATTACTACCAAGAAATTCACCGTCGATTATTGTACGGAGATAAGAAATTATATAGTGATTACCTGGAAGATGGTAAAGTGACAGTGATGGAACTTGGCGGATGGGAATGCGCAAAGTGTCACTATTAATAAAGATTGACGAATTCGACTCATAGATATGGCAATGAATAGAAAATATTGGAAAGGAATAGATGAGCTATCGGAATCACCGAAGTTTATCGAGTCCGGAGAGCAAGAGTTTTCATCTGAAACTTCTGTAGAAGAGTTTTTAGGTGATGACAACTTGAATGAATCTTCTACTGGACGTCGTGATTTTCTTAAATTCTTAGGTTTTAGTGTCGCAGCAGCTACTCTTGCAGCGTGTGAAGCTCCTGTTACAAAGGCAATTCCTTATGTTAACAAGCCAGAGAATGTTACACCTGGTATGCCAACATGGTACGCGTCGACGTATTATGACGGTAACTCCTATGCGAGTATATTGGTGAAAACGCGTGAAGGACGACCAATTTATATCAAAGGGAACAAAGATTATGGGATATCGAATGGAGCCACAAATGCTCAGATCATTGCATCTGTCCTTGGCTTATACGATAGTGCTCGTCTTACTCGTCCCCAAAGGCATAGTAAAGATGGTTGGAATGGGATTAAATTCTCAGAGGCCGATAAAATGATTAAAAAAGCGCTTAAGTCTTCTAAGAAGATTACGCTTGTATCAAATACAATCATTAGCCCGTCTATGATGAAGGCTATTAAATTGTTCTCACTTGCTAATGGTGGAACTATTGATGAAGAAACGGGGGCAGTATCTAATGCTGGATTCGAACATATTCAATACGATGCTGTGTCATACGCTGGTATGCGTGCTGCAAACAAAGCATCATTTGGCTTGACTATTCGAGAAGATGATTCTCAAGGGATCATTCCTAACTATGATTTCACAAAAGCTAAGACGATCGTATCAGTCGGTGCGGATTTCTTGAATTCATGGCTTCTTCCTACTCAGTTTAGTTCTCAATACGCTGAGGGACGAAATCCTGATGGAGATTGGATGTCTAAGCATTTCCAGTTCGAGACTGTAATGTCTGTTACTGGTTCTAACGCGGATACACGTGGCATGATTAAGCCGTCTGAAGAGGCTGCTGTTCTATCTTCAATATTAAAAGGGTTAGGTGGATCAACTGACGTTTCGACTGCCCTTACTAGCGATGAAACTAAAAAGCATGTTAAGTCTGCGGTTGCTGCACTTAAAGCTTCGAAGAAAGCATCAATTGTAATTAGCGGTTCAAATAACACTGCGGTTCAGATGTTGACTAATAAGATTAACAGTCTTCTAGGAGCATACACAACAACGATTAATGTAAATGACCCTATTAATTTGTTCAAATCGGAAGATTCGAAAATGGACAAGTTTGTTACTAGCGTAATAAAAGGGAAAGGTCCAGATGCAGTTGTCTTCTTGGGAACTAACCCAGTTTATACATTGCCAAATGGAGCTGAGTTTGGGAAGAAACTTTCTAGTATAAAGCATAAGATATCATTATCGTCGCATGCTGATGAGACAGCAAACTTATGTGATGCTATCGTTCCTGATCATCATGCGCTTGAGTCTTGGATGGATTTCAATCCAACGGCTAGCCATTACGCTATTGCACAACCATCTATTCGTCCATTAGGAAATACGTCTTCGGCACTTGAAACTTTCTTAGTATGGGCTGGAGAAGCTTCGCGTGGTGGAAAAGATTCTAAAGTAGCATATGACTTTATCCAGAAACTTTGGATTCAGTCAGGATATGATATGATGCCGGAAGCTCAAAAAGCTTATTCTTCGGCAAAGGAGTATTGGAAAGTAAAAGTTCACGATAGTATTGGAAACATGCCTATTGAGCCTGCAACAAATCCTGATTTTACAGGTTCGATTAGTAGCTTGGCTGGTAAAACTCCAAAGAAGGGGAAAGGAACTGAAGTTGTTCTTTACCAAAAAGCCGGAATGGGAATTGGTACACAAGCGAACAACCCTTGGTTGCAAGAGCTTCCAGATCCAATGACAAAAGTAACGTGGGATAACTACATTACTATGAACCCAACTGAAATGAATGGTACGTATGCTACTACCTTCGATCAAGAAAGTGGATTAACGCTTGCGTCGCTCAAAGTTGGTAAATCTGAAGTGACACTTCCGGTTTACCCGCTTCCTGGTCAGATGCCAGGAACTGTTGGTGTAGCATTAGGATACGGACGTGGTGCGAACGGAGAGAATATCGGTAGCGCTGCATTCCAGACGAAAGAGTACGGTGGACACGTCACTGATGAGAATGGTGTGCCTAAACCAATTGGTGCAAATGCTTTCGCATTTACTAGTATGGAAAATGGTACTATGTCTTATTCTGCTTCGGGAATTGTTACCTCTAAAAATGAATCTTACCTAATTGCTGCTACGCAAATTCACTCAACGGTGATGGCGCGTCATTCAGTAGTTCGAGAAACAACATTAGGAATATATAAATCACAAGGGAAAGAGGCGTACAACCCTGCACACATGCTTTCAAAGCTAGATGAGCACGGTCACCACGTTGAAGCTCCCGTAAGTGAGTTTGATTTATGGGATGCACATCCTGTTGAACACATCGGGCACCGTTGGGGAATGTCAATTGACCTGTCTTCATGTATCGGCTGTAGCGCTTGTTTGATTGCTTGTCAGTCAGAGAATAACGTACCTGTCGTTGGTAAAGATGAGATCAGAAGAGGACGTGAAATGCACTGGCTACGAATTGACCGATACTTTGCATCGGATGAGGAGGCCGCTGTAGGTTCTAGAAAAGATAAAGAAACATTTGATTTTGCTAAGGCGGAGATTGCTTCTGAGAATCCTCAGGTGGTTCATATGCCAATGATGTGTCACCACTGTAACCATGCTCCATGTGAGACGGTTTGTCCAGTGTCGGCAACTACTCATAGTAATGAGGGCTTGAATCAAATGACGTACAACAGATGTATTGGTACACGCTACTGTGGTAACAACTGTCCTTACAAAGTGCGTCGATTTAACTGGTATAACTACCCATCTTACAAGAAATTTACGGAAGTGAATCCATCTCAAGATGACTTAGGAAGAATGGTATTGAATCCGGATGTTACAGTACGTACACGTGGTGTAATGGAGAAATGCTCTTTCTGTGTTCAACGTATTCAGGCAGGTAAGCTTGATGCAAAAATAGAAGGTCGTCCAGTGATTGATGGGGATTACGTAACGGCTTGTGCTGATGCGTGTCCAACCAATGCGATTACTACAGGTGATTGGAATGACACTGATTCCTTAATTAGAAAAGTGTCAGGTAGTGATAGAGCTTATCAAGCACTTGAAGAAGTTGGTGTCAAGCCAAATGTGTGGTATCAAGTGAATGTTAGAAACGAAAAGAATAATGCTTTGAGCAAGTTGCAAAAAGCAGATGAACACCATGAAGAATCTCATGAAGAAGAGCATGGTGCTCAAGCAGAACACGGTCATCATTAAGAAACAGTAATAAAACCAAATTGTAATGCATAAGGAAGCAGCAATTAGAGAGCCCCTCATACTAGGTCACAAGACCTACCATGACATCACTGAAGATGTATGTCGTCCAATTGAGGATAAAGCGCCAAAAACTTGGTACATTCTATTCGGGATCGCATTAGTCATCGGCTTATACGGTGTCGGATGTATTCTTTACCTATTGGGTACTGGAGTAGGTGTCTGGGGTCTAAACAAAACCATTGGATGGGCTTGGGATATCACGAACTTCGTTTGGTGGGTAGGTATTGGTCACGCAGGGACATTGATCTCGGCGGTACTACTATTGTTCCGTCAAAAATGGCGTATGGCAATTAACCGATCTGCTGAGGCGATGACAATCTTCGCCGTTTTTATGGCAGGTTTGTTCCCGCTAATTCACATGGGCCGTTTATGGTTGGGATATTGGGTACTTCCAATTCCAAACCAGTTCGGATCTCTTTGGGTTAACTTTAACTCACCACTACTTTGGGATGTATTTGCCATTTCGACTTATTTATCAGTTTCATTAGTATTCTGGTATATTGGCCTTATTCCTGATTTTGCAACTATTCGTGATCGTGCTAAGAAGCCAGTAGCGAAGAAAATGTACTCCATTCTTTCCTTCGGATGGTCAGGTAGAGCAAAGCACTGGAATCGATTTGAACTTGTGTCTCTGGTTCTAGCAGGATTAGCAACACCACTTGTATTCTCTGTACATTCTATTGTATCTTTTGATTTTGCCACATCGGTTATTCCAGGTTGGCACACGACTATCTTCCCACCTTACTTCGTAGCAGGAGCTGTATTCTCTGGTTTTGCCATGGTACAGACGCTTATGCTGATTATGCGAAAAGCGATGGGGCTCGAAGCATACATTCATAAGAAGCACGTGGAGTACATGAACATTGTAATCATGGTAACGGGTTCTATTGTTGGTACAGCTTATATTACGGAGTTATTTATTTCTTGGTACTCGGGTGTTGAGTATGAAGCATATGCATTTATCAATAGAGCAACTGGACCATACTGGTGGGCATATTTTGCCATGATGACTTGTAATGTTGTTTCTCCACAGTTAATGTGGTTCAAAAAATTGAGAAGAAGTTTGCTCTTTACATTCATTATTTCGATTGTAGTAAACATCGGTATGTGGTTCGAGCGTTATGTAATTATCGTTACTTCACTCCACCGTGATTACTTACCTTCTTCGTGGAGTATGCATTTTCCAACGCACATAGATATAGGTGTTTATGTTGGAACGATTGGATTATTCTTTGTGTTCTTCTTATTGTTTGCTCGATTCTTCCCAGTATTGGCATTGAATGAGGTGAAATCTATCTTGAAATCGTCAGGTGAATCATATAAGAATGCACCGGATGCTCATCACGATGAGCCTACTCCAACACCAGTTGTTGAGGCTGCCTCTCCAGTAGTTGAGGAAAAGGTAGAAGAGAAAGTTATTGAGGCTGTTAAGAAAGGGACGAAGAAAAAGCTTTCTGATGAGGAAATTCAAAGTAAAACATATGAATTGATTGCGAAAATCGGAGATGCTGGATCAGCATTAGATGATTTGAAAGTAATTTCAGGAGTTGGACCTGTTCTCGAAAAGAAATTGAATAGTATCGGAATTTGCAGCTATGATCAAGTTAGTAAGATTTCAAAAGAAGAATATGATCTTTTGGATCAATTGACAGGATCATTCCCAGGAAGAGCGGAACGCGATGATTGGGCAGGGCAAGCAAAGGAATTAATGAACAAACCTAAATCATAAGTCATGGCAGATAAAGTAATATATGCGATGTATGATGACGACGATGTGCTAAAAGATGGCGCAAAGATGTTGGTATCGAAAGGAGTTAAAGTGACAGATGTGTATTCTCCATTTCCAATTCATGGAATTGATCCAATTATTGGAATCAAGAATACACGATTGGGGATTATGTCCTTCGTATATGGTTTGATTGGATTGACATTGGCGACTTATGGAATGTGGTTTTTCATGATTGATGATTGGCCCATGAACATTGGTGGTAAACCAAGTTTTAGCTACAAGGAAAATTTCCTTTCATTTATGCCAATTACATTTGAGTTTACAGTTTTGTGTGCTGCACACGGTATGGCAATTACTTATTTAATCGTGAATAAGACTTTACCAGGTATGCCAGCACAGAATCCTGATCCGAGAACAACTGATGATAAATTCGTAATGGAGTTCAGAATGTCTGACAACACTTCAATGACTGAATCAGAATTGGTTGACCTTCTCAAGAAGACAGGAATGACTGAATTGGATCAAAAAGATATTTAATTAGATATAGTCAATAGAAATAATTAGACTTTGAAGATGAAAATGAGAATCAAATTGGTGGGAGGATTGATGTTAGCGACTGTTTCAGTTATGTTGCTTGGATCATGTGTTTCCGATAAAGACAGCTCGGGTTTAGAGTACATGCCAGACATGTATCGTTCGCCAGCGATTGAACCGTATGTTGATTATGGTGAAGTAAGAAATCAGCAAAATGAAGACATGAAAATGACGCAGTCTGCCATGACACCACCTCATGGGACCATTCCATACTTTGGAACAGACGCTGAAGAGGTTGCACTTATGCTATCATGGAATATTGATCCATTTGATCAATTCAAAACGACTCATGGTTTGGTAGGTTATAACTTCTCAAAGGAGAATACATACGAAACTGAAGCGTTATTAATGACGGTTAATCCATTGAAGCTTACAGCTGAGAATTCTGAAGAATTATTCGCGAATGGTAAGAAGATTTACACAGCAAACTGTGCACACTGTCATGGTGCGAAGGGTGATGGTAATGGTCCGATGATGGAGACTGGTGTTTATGTGGGTGTTCCTAATTACGCTGATAAGACTCAATTGAGCGATGGTCAGATTTTTTACTCTATCTATTACGGTAAAGGATCTATGGGATCTCATGCCTCTATCGTTAATAAGAAAGAAATATGGACACTAGTACATTACATTCGTCGATTCCAAGATTCGGCGTATGGAAGTGTTACTGACGGTGTTTTGAATAGCGATGATACAGCTGAGCCTGCTGAAGAGGAGGAGGTTGCCGGTGTTGATCCTGAAGAAGTAAATTAATCAAGTCAATTAAGAGTTAGAAAATGGAATTCAAAGTTGAAAATAAAGCAAAGGTACTTACACTCGGATTGATTATTGTAGGTGTGCTATTCTCATTGATTGGAATTATGATGAACTATAGCGATGACAATTTTGTCACTCGTTTCATGGGTAATACACTTGTGAATAGCTTCTTCTTTTTCTGTATTGGTCTTGGAGCATTATTCTTTCTTGCGCTGCAATATGCAACGGAGACAGGATGGTATGCAACAGTAAAAAGAGTAATTGAGGCATTGACAGGTTTCTTGCCAATAGGTGCAGTGCTACTTTTAGTTGTACTTCTTTCAATTACTTTCATGGATGGAGCTGGAGTTTATATCTGGATGGACCCTGAAATGACTGATCCATCAAGTCATCATTATGATGCAATTATTGATGGTAAGAGCGGATACTTAAACAAGACTTTCTTTATCATTAGGACAGTTGTTTATTTAGCTACTTACTATTTGTTTTACCGCGGATTTAAGTTGCGTTCTTTGGAAGAAGATCGGGTAGGTGGAACTGATATTCACTTTAAGAATTATAGAAGAGGCGCTCATTTCTTAGTGTTCTTCTCAGTATTCAGTTCTACTTCTAGTTGGGATTGGCTCATGTCAATTGATGTACACTGGTTCTCTACTTTATTCGGATGGTACGTATTT
>TARA_Y100000385_G_scaffold119045_1_pt1 | contig 24196 bp, 22 predicted proteins | sample TARA_Y100000385 | Tara Oceans TARA_Y100000385 (sample SAMEA2620980) | marine metagenome | biome: marine biome (ENVO:00000447); feature: surface water layer (ENVO:00002042); material: "saline water (ENVO:00002010), including plankton (ENVO:xxxxxxxx)" | depth 5 m
CAAGCTTGAGACCCCACAAATAAGACGCCACCCAATATAGTTAAGGATAACCAAAGAATTACTTTATTTTTTTGCATTTTGTGCCCATAGTTTACTGCCAAAACCATTGTAACTGAGCTTAAAATTAGGATAAAAGTCATTAATGCAACAAAAAGAAGCGGATGGTCCCCATGCAAGAAAGGGAAATGAGTGAAAACATCTTCAGCAAATGGCCAAGTTTCATCAAATTTAAATCTGCTGAAACCATAAGATACTAGAAAACCTGTAAATGTAAGTGCATCGGTCATCAGAAAAAACCACATCATCATTTTCCCATAACTGATGTTAAAAGGTTTTTCTTCCCCGCCCCAAGGATCTAGGCTTTCTGTTTCTTGTGCCATAATTTTTTGTTTTTGTTTAGATATACTTAAAAAATAAAAATAGATATACCCATAAAAGCCCTAAGAAGTGCCAGTAATTTGATGTGAGCTCTATTCCTAAATAATTGTCAGAAGTATATTTTCCTATTTTTGATTTAATCGTAGTTATTAATAAAGCAACAATTCCTCCAATAAGGTGTAATAAATGTGCGAGTGTAATCACATATATAAAGGATCCCGATGGATTGCTACCTTCTCCAGTGAGATAAACTCCTTGTGCAATCAACTCTTTCCATCCTTGCATTTGCGCATATGAGAAAAATAGACCTAAAGACAATATTGCAAGCAAAATATTTGTAGCAGAGCCTCCAGATTTTACTTTCCGGATCGCAAACCACAAAAATAAACTGCACAATATAATAGTAATAAAACTGATACTAAACCATGTTGGCATTACAAATTCTAGCCAATTACCTTCAGCTTTTCTGACTACATAAGCTGAAGTGAGTCCCGCAAAAAACATGACAATAGACCCAATTCCTATCCAAAGAAGTTGTTTGTATGTTTTGCTTTTATGATGAAGTGTTAAAGCCATTTTAATGTTTCGATTCTTTAGAGTTCAAGGGTACGTTTTGAGGTATAAAGTCATTTTCAGATCCAGGTTTAGAATAATCATATGCCCATCTTTCAACGTGTGGTATGTCTCCAGGCCAGTTACCATGAATTCTTTCCACTGGTGTAGTCCACTCTAGAGTATTTGAACCCCAAGGATTTGCACTCGCTTTTGTTCCTTTAAAGATGCTATAAAAGAAGTTGAATAAAAAGAGTAGCTGAACCAAACCACCAATTATGGCAAAAAATGTGATGATTTCATTTATATCAGTGAGCCCGTCAAACATTGGGAAGGCAGTATTTGTATAATATCTTCTTGGAAGTCCTGCCAATCCTAGAAAATGCATGGGAAAAAAGACTCCATATGCAGAAACAAATGTTACCCAAAAGTGAAAATATCCAAGTCGTTTATTCATCATACGACCATACATTTTGGGGAACCAATGATATACCCCACTGTACATTCCGTAAATCGCTGAAACACCCATTACTATATGAAAATGTCCAACCACAAAGTAGGTGTCATGTACATTAATATCTAAAGCAGAATCTCCAAGAATAATACCTGTTAAACCTCCAGTAATAAAAGTTGACACAAAGCCTATAGCAAAAAGCATGGCAGGCGTAAACCTAATATTAGCCTTCCAAAGTGTAGCAATATAGTTAAACACTTTTACGGCTGATGGGATAGCGATAAGTAGTGTGGTAAATGTAAATACAGAGCCCAAAAATGGATCCATACCAGTTAAAAACATGTGATGTCCCCAAACGACAAATGATAAAAATGCAATTAATATTAGGGCGCCAACCATTGCTTTATAACCAAAAATAGGTTTTCTAGCATTTACTGACATCACCTCAGAAACCAAACCAAGCGCTGGCAGAAGAATAATATATACTTCAGGGTGCCCAAGAAACCAAAATAGGTGCTCAAATAAAATAGGAGAGCCTCCAGTATTATGAAGAGCTTCTCCGTTAATAACGATATCAGAAAGATAAAAGGATGTCCCAAAGGTTCGATCAAAAATTAATAACAAAGCACATGATAGTAGGACAGGGAATGATAATACACCAAGAATTGCTACAATTAATAATGCCCATATTGTTAAAGGTAGCCTCATCATTGACATCCCTTTTGTTCTAAGATTAAGTATTGTCACAATATAGTTTAGACCACCCAAAAGAGAGGAGACAATAAATAAGGTGATCGCTATTAACCATAAGTCTTGACCAAGTCCTGAGCCGGGAATGGCCTGAGGGAGAGCAGATAATGGAGGGTAAACCGTCCAGCCGGCAGAAGCAGGACCAGATTCAACAAATAATGAACTTAATAAAACAATAGTCGCTGCAAAAAAGAACCAATAAGAAAGCATATTCATAAATCCTGAGGCCATGTCTCGTGCCCCAATTTGAAGTGGAATAAGAAAGTTGGCGAAGGTTCCAGTGAGTCCAGCAGTGAGTACCCAGAATATAAGAATAGTTCCATGCATGGTAACTAGAGCCAAATAAATATTAGGACTTAGAACACCACCTGGCGCCCATTTTTCTCCAAGAAAGAACTCTAAAATTGCAAAAGATTCTCCAGGGTTTGACAATTGAAGCCTAAACAAGATAGACATAACCATTCCAATGACGGCCATTATCATTCCAGTAATCAAGAATTGTTTAGCAATCATTTTATGATCTAAGCTAAATATATACTTGGAAATGAAGGTTTCTTCGTGGTGGTGTTCTGACATCCTGAATTAGTTTAAAGTTAAGGAGTTTTTTAGGGTCTCTTGAGAAGACATCCATTGGTCGTATTCTTTTTGCGTTTCGACAATAAAAGTCATTTTCATATTGTAGTGAGCTGCACCACATATTTTATTACAAAGAAGTGTAAATTCAAAATCTTCACCCTCTTGTTCTTTCATTTCTTTGGTTGTTTGAGTAGGGGTAAAGGGAAATTGAGTGACCATTCCAGGTACACAGTTCATCTGAACTCTGAAATGAGGAAGGAATGCAGAGTGAATGACGTCCTGTGATCTCATTTTTAAAAGTACTGGTTTGTCAACTACTATATGGACCTCTCTAGTTATAATATCGTCAAGTGAATGTTCATCGTTCATGTTTACCCCCAACATATTAAAACCTTCAACAAGTCTGAAGTCTGCCAAACCTAAAGTATTGTCTTCTCCTGAGTATCTTGCAGTCCAGTTGAACTGTTGTGCATATAATTCGATGATCTCGGCTCCTGTATTGTCTGAACTGGTGATTTCGTTCCATACATTTAATCCATAAAGGATTACTGGAGTTAAAACAAGTGTAGGTATCACGGTCCAAAACAATTCCAGTTTATTATTGTGGTGATAGAAGTAAGCTTTTCTATTGGAGTTGCCTCGATATTTGTAAGCGAACCAAGTCAAAAGTGGTTGCGTTAAAAAGAATACAAATATAATTAGACCCAAAGTAAAATTCATCAATGTATCAATGGATGCCCCATGAACTGAACTGGCAGGTGGTAAGATGTGAATCCCCCAGTATTTTATTTGCCAAACAAAAAGAGAAAGAAAAGTTACCCCAGCAATCAAAAAGAATAGAAGTCCTTGAGTCTGGTTGTCTTTGTCAGTTACTAAATTTGCATCTTGATTTTTTACCTCTGAAAGTAGTTCGTTCACGCGAAGAATCTGAACTAAAACTACTATTCCAAGTAAAATAATTAAAACTATCAATATCGTCATCATAGTCAATCAAATTTTGTGGCAAATATTAAACAATTTCCAACTCTGGATCAAGTGCTAAACTAATTTATTGTTGAGTTGCAAAAATAATGAATAAAAGTGAAAATGTAGACAATGGAATCACTTTTTTATAAGTTTCTCTTGTCAATTTTTAATTCATATTAGTGGGAATTTATTGCATTTTTTTATAGCCGAAGTTGTATCCTCAACAATTTAAGATCCATAGGTAGTATAGCTTGGTTTTTTGGGAGAAGAAATCCCAAAGATGATCGTATCTTCTTGAATCTTAATTTGTATTTCAGATTCCTGTTCAATTATCATAAAATCATTTGTAGAATATGATATTTCATTGATTTTAAATAGACCTGATCTAACATAGAATGAATGAGTTTTTTTTAAGTCTAGAGAAATTTTTTGGTTTTCTTTAATATTCCACTCATATATCTCGATGCTTTCAGAGTCCAAATTAATACCCTCATCAAATCTCTTTATTTTGTTTTGCCCCTTGGTGTTGACTAAGAAATTTACATCATGATAGTCTCTGTATTTCGGTTTTTTGCCTAAAGAGATAGAAAGATCGGGATCGAACCATATTTGAAAGATAGAAGAGTCTTTATGCAATTTTTCAGAATGTGAAATTCCCCATCCTGCTTGAATCACCTGAATATCTCCTTTCTCTAATCCAATCCATCGGTCTATGGAAGTGTCATAGTGCTGGATGAAACCCTCTAGGACTATGGTGATAATTTCAAATCCCTTGTGAGGATGAAGACCGATTGTACTTTCTGTCAGAGCTTTTGCATGCGCCCAATAGAAAATATTTGAGTAGGGTTTTAATTTTCCTCCATCACTAGGGAATCCAATGGGTTTGTTTTCGATGATTTCACCCAAATTAAATTCACCATATGCTTGAGCTTCTTTTTTATAGAGTCTGATCATATAGATTAGGCATTATATATTGTTAACTAGGAGATTAAAATTAGTTTTTTAATTATTCTCTAATAATTGGGAGGTATAGAAATAGATTTATTACTAAAAAGATATAATCGATTATGATGGAATGAGAAGAGTTTAGGTTTAGAATATTTTGGATTAAACTCCTTTCCAGGTTTCAGGAGCCTCTCGCCATTTTTTGAGTGCTGTTATCTCTTCATCGCTAACATAAGATCGTTCAATTGCTTGTTCAATAAGTTCGCTATAATTGCTTAATGTAATTAGTTCGCATTTTGCTTTTTTGAAGTTTTCTTCAGATAAATTAAATCCATAGGAAAAGATAGCAGCCATTCCCATTACATTACACCCTTTTTCTTTAAGTGCTTGAACTGCTTTTAAAGAGCTTCCTCCAGTACTTATAAGATCTTCGATAACAACGACATTTTGACTGGATTCAATATAGCCCTCTATTTGATTTTTTCTTCCATGTTTTTTTGGTTCAGGGCGAACATAAACAAAAGGAAGCCCCATCTCTTGGGCCACTAATATTCCGTGAGCAATTGCCCCGGTTGCCACACCGGCAATTACATCTGGTTTTCCAAAATGTTTTTCTACAGCTGCGGCAAGCTGTTCTCTTATGAAGGTTCTAGTTACATGGTGTGAAAGAGTGATGCGATTATCGCAATATATGGGTGAATTCCATCCAGAAGCCCACCTGAAAGGATTGCTGGGTTGCAATTTAATTGCTTTAATTTGTAAAAGAAATTCGGCCGTTTTTTTAGCAGTATCCTTGTTTAAAATCATCAGACAAATGTATAGAATTTTTATCAACGAAAACCAATTAATTTTAAGTAGTTCAGAATCTCAACTTGAAATTTATGAGTCCCTTGAAGTTCAGTATTATAAAGGCAGGGGCAGTATCACAAAAGCTATAAAAAGAGCTCGAAATTACTCTATTATTATCTTTGGTGAAGACCTTGAAATTATGTGGAGAGACTTTTGTTCACATTATCAAATAATCGAAGCGGCTGGGGGAGTAATTCTCAATGATCAAGGTTTTGTTTTGTGGATTTTTAGAAATGGAAAGTGGGATCTACCTAAGGGAAAAGTAGAAATCGGAGAATCACTTATGATTGCTGCTCAGAGAGAAGTTGAAGAAGAATGTGCTGTAAAGAATATTAGTCTTGGCTCTCTATTAGGAAGAACATATCATACCTATGATTTCAACGGACTTCCTATACTTAAAATATCACATTGGTTCGCAATGACTTGTGGAGGAGAGCAGAGTTTAAAACCTCAAATTAAAGAAGGTATTACGAAGGCCATTTGGGCAGATTCTATTCAATACAGAAAATGTCTTACCAATACATATTCTTCTATAAGCGAACTCCTGAACCGAGAAAAGGTTCTGAATTACCTTGGTTTTTGATAATATCGCGAACAATAGTAGAAGATATCGCCGAGAACTCAGCTCTAGTGTGCAGAAATAAGGTCTCAATACTTACATTTAGAGATTGATTCATAAAAGAGATATTTTTTTCATATTCATAATCGATTGTATTACGAAGACCTCGCAGAATGAATTTGGCTTTGTTTTTTTTGCAAGCCTCAATGGTCATACCCTCATAGCTAATTGTTTTTATGTTAGGACAATCCGCAAAAGTATTCTGAATCCAATGGATTCTTTTTTCTATAGAAAACATGTTTTTTTTACCTGTATTAACACCTACCGCGACAATGATTTCGTCAAACATAGAAATAGATCTTCGAACAATATCCTCATGACCTTTTGTAATGGGATCAAATGACCCTGGAAAAAATGCAATTCTTTTCATTAGTTATCTTTAGGATTGATTATGCGTAAATTCTTCCACAATAGAATCATAATTAAAAAAGCTAAAATTTACATTACCGTATCTTTTTGTTTTTTTGAAAAAAGCATGAGTTGAGAAATTATTTTCTTGGCAATGTTCTAGAATAAATATTCCATCTTTATTAAGTAATTTTTTTTCAAAAACTAGAGAAATAAGGTCGTCAAATAGTTTAAAATCATAAGGAGGATCTGCAAAAATAATATCTCGAGATATTTTTTGTTTTTGCAAAAAGAACAATACTTCAGACTGAATTACATGAATGGCTTTAAGGTTTAAATTTTGGGCAGTTTCTTGGATGAATTTCACGCAATTATAGTTTTGGTCCACAGAAAGTATCTCTAGGGTTCCTCTTGACGCAAATTCATAGCTAATATTTCCTGTGCCACTAAACAAATCTAACACACATATTTCGTCAAAAAAATAGTCATTATTTAAAATATTAAAAAGACTCTCTTTTGCCATATCTGTCGTAGGCCGAACGGGAAGTTTTTTTGGCGCAGTGATACGTTTACTTTTGTGACTTCCACTTACGATACGCATAGGTGCTGATTCAGAAGTTTATAATGGAAATGTTCTTTAACATCATCAAATACAAAACTGTATGTATAGCTAGCATTTCTGGAAGAAAATTCAACATGTCTAATATATCTGTAAACGAGTTGATATAATTCTGAATCGTTAAGGATTTTTCCAGAAATTACAACCGGAATTTGTTCGGGGTTGAGATTTAATTGCTCACAAGCAAATAGAAGATAATAGATAAAGTCTTCTGCTGTTTGGTAGGAGAAATTATTGAAGAAGATCAGTTTTTCCCCCTTTAATACTACCATTTCAAAATAGTTGTCTTGGACGGAAAGATATATTTTTTGTTCTTCTTGGAGTTTAAATTGATTTATCAAACTTTCAATGAGAATACTACTATCATGTTTCCAAGAAAGTCTTTTAAAATATTTCTCCAAACATCGTTTGAGCTCATCGGGAATAGTGTAGGAGTTAAATGCTTGAATAGTTGGGAGCCAATCTGAGTATTCTTTCTCATTTTGAAGTATGGCATGATCAAAAGCAAGTAGTTCTTTTTCGTGATTCTTGTCAAATAGAATTCGAGGTATTAGTGAATTAGTTTGGTGGGAAATACTAGCCGAAACGGATGTGAATCTATTTTGTAAAAAAACTTTACTAGCAATTACTCGATCTATCGCTTCAGCAGTTTTAGTAAAGTTTCCTTCTGGGACAAAATCATAATGTTCCAGCGCGATGTATTTTTGTTCTTTAAGATTTAAAAGCGCATAAGTAAAGCCCTCAAGTTGCACTTGAATAGATAAATGACACGATTCAGGTAGTTTTTCCTTTATACTTGGGTCGATATGACTTAATGTGGCTTTAATATTATTCCCAATTTCCATTAATTTTTGCCGAGGTCATTGATCCTACAACCAGATCTTTGGATGTGTTTTTTATTAAGTCTTTATTTAAGTCTTTGAGATATTCTTCTTTTGGGGCTCGAGCTTCAAATACTTGCACTGATAAATTCCCAGACTTTATTTTCCCCGCTTTTAGAATGATTTCAGCCCCATTTGACTGCGGTATGATTCTTAAAGCTTCTAGATCATATTTAGCACCAAAAATAGAGTCTTTGATGCTTGCAAATCCAAGTGTATCAATAAAAGTAGTGTCTTTTAATTGATATTCTCTATAAACTTTATTGTAAAATTTTAACTCTTCATCTCTACGTTGAACAATAGTAAATTCCCCAGTGTCAATAAGTGGAATGAGCTCATCGAAGCTGGATGCATAGTATCGATTGATTTCTTTGAACGCAATTTGAGCTTTTCGAATATCTTTAAGCTGGTCGATAATACTTTCTGAACGCTTATTTTTTTCTTTATTAAACTGAATAGGATTCATGATCGCAGAATAAAGAAAGTAAGCCAATCCTATAACAATAACCCATAATCCAATGCGAATTTGTTTTTCCATTTTTTTTATATTTGAAAGCAAATTTACAATTTTTTTATATTAGTATTATTTTTTTTCAATCGCACTAAAACATATATTAGTTTTCTTGAATTTCAAAAGCCAAATAAAAAATCTACAGAAGGAAATGTTGGGACATTTTCCTCATCAACCTACTGAAGATCAAAAAAATTTGATTCGAGAAGTAGCCTATTTTTTATTAGACTCAGACCCCCATCAAATATTTGTTCTAAAGGGTTATGCTGGGACAGGGAAAACTTCCTTAATTGGAGCTATGATTAGTTCTTTGGCTAAATATAATAAGAAATCAGTCTTGTTGGCACCGACGGGTAGAGCTGCAAAGGTTATATCTGCCTTCACCAAGAGGAAGGCAAATACCATTCATAAGCACATATACTACCCAAAAATAAACTCGGGGACACTGAAGTTTGAGCTCCAAAAGAATAAGGCTAGTAACACAATTTATATTGTCGATGAAGCGTCAATGATTGGAAACCAAATAGAAGCTGCTTTTGGAGGGAATGCTTTACTCGATGATCTAAATCGGTTTGTCGATCATGGAGTGAATTGTAAACTTATGCTTATTGGTGACGTCGCTCAATTACCCCCAGTTGGAGTAAAAATGAGTCCTGCCTTAATTTCTGATGAGCTCCAATTACGCTATTTTAAGAAGGTCTATAACTTTGAACTTAAAGAGGTGGTCCGTCAAGCTGAAGAATCCGGTATCCTTAGCAATGCGACATCTATTAGAGAGCTTTTGTATAAGGATCAGCTTGATTATTCTCCTGTTTTTCGATTGTACCCTGATGTGATTCGTTTGTCGGAGAAGAATGATTTGGAAGATGCCCTAATTTCATGTTATTCTGATTCTTCTTTGGAGGATTCAGTGGTGGTTTTGCGTTCTAATAAGCGAGCAAACACATACAATCAGCAGATAAGAAATCGTATTTTATGGTACGAGGATGAAATAACCTCTGGAGACCATTTAATGGTGGTCAAGAATAATTATTTTTGTCTTCCGGATACTTCTAAGGCAGGTTTTATAGCTAATGGAGATCAAATTACAATCAAGCGCATAGTCCAGTCCGAAGAACGGCATGGATTTAGATTTGCAAAAGTAGAGGTTAATTTAGTTGATTATCCAGATGAATCAGAATTTGAAGTTTTTCTTCTCCTAGATTGTATTTATGTTGACCGTCCGAGTTTAAGTTATGAAGAAGGAAGTCGTTTATATAAATCTGTTGAGAGAGAATACACTCACATAAAGAACAAATATAAAAGATTTCAAGCGATTAAAGCTGATCCATATTTTAATGCACTCCAGGTTAAGTTTGCTTATGCGATTACCTGTCATAAAGCACAAGGTGGTCAGTGGAAGAATGTATTTGTAGAGCAGGGGTATCTACCCGAATTAAACGTAGACAGAGAGTACTTAAGATGGTTATATACAGCTTTTACTCGGGCGGTAGATTGTGTTTATTTAATTGGTTTTAAGCCTAATTTTTTTTCTGATGAATAAGTTTTTAGCACAAATTTTTTTAAGAATTATGGGGTGGCACGTCATTGGGGGTATTCCAAAAGATCTAAAGAAGGCGGTAATAGTTTGTGCACCTCATACGTCAAATTGGGATTTTCCTTTGGCTTTGGCATCTTTTCAGATTAGAGGTTTAAAGTTAAATTATTTCATAAAAAAAAGTTGGTTTTTTTTCCCCCTTAATTTTTTCTTTTCTGCGACGGGCGGAATTCCTATTGATCGATCTAAATCGAATGGTTTAATTGCCGAAATGATTTCAAAAATGAAACAGAGTGATCGAATGATAGTTGCTATTCCTGCTGAGGGAACCCGGGCTAGAGTTAAGGTATGGAAAAAAGGCTTTTATCTAATCGCCAAAGGTGCTGATGTACCTGTTTTGATGGGTTTTGTTGATTATAAAAGAAAAGAAGCTGGATTTAGTTCTCCGATTTATTTGACAGGAAATTTTGATGAGGATATGAAGAAAATACAATTTTTTTTTAAAGATAAGACTCCATGTTATCCCGAGAAATATAATCCCCATATTTTTTAACCAAATTTAAAGCATCAATAAATATTCCATCAAAAATTTCAGAATAATAAGCAGTAATTAGTTGAAATTGTGGCTTATCTTCTAATTTGACATTAAAGATTGTCAACTTACATCTACTTTTAAATTTCTATAAATTTTATAATCATTTCTAGATGATACTTGTAAGTATTTGTTGTAAGATAAAGTAATATAGACATACCAAATTTATAAAGAATCATTCTAAATATTATTTAAATTAAGTCTAAATAAATATTCAATTTTCTTGCTGAATTAAATATTAAGATTTATTTTTGCAACCATTTAAATTTAAAACTAAAAAAAAGAACAATGAATATTTTTAAAATTTCCGCAAAATTGTTAGCCATTTCTATGATGGTATTTGTTTCTTCTTGCGATAAGGATGAGGAACATGATCATGATCACATGTCATACGATATTCCAGCATCATTCAATTATGCAAATGCAAGTTATGGAGGTCAAACAGATCGTTTAAATATGTTAAGTGAACTAGAAGCCTACTTAAAAACTGCTAATAGTGGTGGGGTAGTAGATGCCGCTGTTGCCAAAGCGATGTATGCAAATGAAGGATATACATGGACTTCTGATGCATTTGCCCTTGAGCAGCCTACCAAAGATCTGAAAAGCAAAACCTTTGATTCTCAACAAGCTGTAGTAGAAGGTCTAATTGATCAATTGGCTGAATTAACAGCTGCGGGGACAGCTTTGACAGTTTCTGCAGATGGAGAAGATGCTTACATGTGTGATGAAAATGGTATGGAACCGATTCAATTGATTGCTAAAGGAATTATGGGATCTTGTTTCTATTATCAAGGTACTTCTGTATATTTGAGCGCTGCAAAAATGGATGTTGATAATGATGTTTCTGCTTTAACATCTGATGTAGATTATACTGCTATGCAGCATCACTGGGATGAGTCATTTGGTTACTTAGGAGCACCAATAAATTACTCTACGACAATGACTGATGGTTCAGTTTATTGGGCAAAGTATGGTAAGAAAACATTAAATGGAGGTCTAACGACTATTGATGATTTAATGCAAGATGGATTTATTCTAGGTAGAGCTGCCATCAATAATGAAGATTATGATACTAGAGACGAAGCTATTGCTAAAATTCAAATGGAATGGGAAATGATACCAGTTTGTGCCGGACTTCACTATTTAAATGCAGCGATTACAAACATAGGTGATGATGCACTAAGGAATCACGAGTTGTCCGAAGCAATTGCTTTTATTTCCGCTTTAAAATATAATTCACAAGCATCTATCAGTTCTACTGAAGTCGATGCTATTGTTGCTATTTTGGGAACTAATTTAAATGAAGTAACTCCAGAAATTATTAACACTGCCCTAACTTCGTTAGCAGATGCATTTTCAATAACAAACGCATCTGAATACTAATTATTAATGTTTATTCCTAGCCACTTGCGAGAGCAGGTGGCTTTTTTTACTATGAGAGAATTTTTATCTAAAATTTCCATTTTTTCCATTTTATTATTTCTTGGTTCTTGTGATCCAGGGACTCCTGATGAAAAAATATATTATGATGATTTTTTTGAAAATGTAGCAGACGGAATGATCATTCCACGATATGCTAATTTTCAACAGCAGTTAATCGATTTATCTGATATTCTCGCTCTATTTGATTCATCTAATTCACAAAGTTTAATAGAAATACAGAATCAATTTAAGTCGACATATATCTCATGGCAATATATTTCTGCTTTTGAATTTGGTCCTTCCCAAGAATATTTTGGAAAGTTACAAGAAATGTGCAATACCTTCCCTACACAAGTTTCTGATATTGAGTCTAATATTTTAAGTGGGGATTATAATTTGGATTTCCCAACGAATTACGATGCAAAAGGATTGCCTGCTATTGATTATCTTCTTTTTCATACTAGTACATCAGATTTGCTCGAAGAATTAAGTAATTTTAAAAGAATACAATACATAAACGATTGCATTATAGATATGCAGACCAGAGTTTCTGCCGTGCTTTCTGCTTGGGACCAGTATAGAGACGTATTTGTTCAGTCTCAGGGAAATGATGTTTCTAGCTCCCTAAGCATATTATTTAACCAGTATTTATTTGATTATGAAAGGTTAAAAAGAGATAAGTTTGCTGTACCTGCTGGTTTTGCTACTCAATACGGGATTCCTATTTTGTCTGATACCAGTGTGGTAGAGGCAAAGTATAGCAAAATGTCTATCGCTTTACTTCAAGCAAATCTTATCTCCTTAGAACGAATTTACATGGGAGTCAATGAGCAAGGAATCGATGGAGTTGGGTTTTATGAAAAGCTTTTAGAGTATAATGCTCAGTCCACGGTGGTTGATGGTGATTTAGCTCTTGCAATTCAGGAACAATTTTCTATCTGTAAAAATGCACTAACAAACCACGTTACAGATTTACCCAACGAAATTATCAATCATCCATCTGAGGTTGAGTTGACTTCTAGTGAACTCCAAAAAATGGTTCCAATGCTCAAAAATGATATGCGTTCTTATCTTTCGGTAAGTGTCACTGAGGGAGACCCTGATGGGGATTAGTTTATATCTTAATAAGTGGTTTACATTTTTATCTAAGCCCATAAGCATCGCTCCTCTAGGAGTCTTTAGAATCATCTTTGGTTTTATGATGTGTGGCAGTGCTATTCGATTTTGGTCAAAGGGTTGGATAGATTCATTTTTTTTGCAACCCCCACATTTTTTTCACTATTATGGTTTTTCCTGGGTAAAGCCCTTTGGGGAAATTGGCATGTATCTTGTCTTTGCCCTATTGATTTTATCATCTTTTCTAGTTGCGATTGGATTATTTTATAGAGGAGCGTCAATTGTCTATTTTGTGTTGTTTACTTATGTAGAACTGATTGATGCAAGTTACTACCTGAATCATTATTATTTTGTCAGTTTAGTTGCTTTTTTAATCTGTTTTTTGCCTGCTAATAAAACTCTTTCACTAGATGTCTGGAGACGTCCAAATATTGAGTTAAATAAGATTCCAAGATGGATGATTCTTTTGCTGAAATTTCAATTGGCTGCAGTCTATTTTTTTGCTGGAATTGCCAAATTAAATCCAGATTGGATATTGGATGCTATGCCAATGAGTATTTGGTTACAAGCAAAGGCTCATTGGCCGTTATTGGGAGATTTATTTACCCAAAAGTGGGTTGCTTACTCAAGTAGTTGGCTCGCTTGTTTTTTTGATTTAACTATTGTTATATTTTTAAGTATTTCCCGATTTAGACCATTCGCATATTTTATTTTGGTGGTTTTTCATGTGCTCACAAGTATGATGTTTCCGATAGGAATGTTTCCTTGGATTATGATTTTATCAACACTTATTTTTTTTCCTCCCCATTTTCACGAAAAAATACTTCAGGCTATTCGCTATTTATTGCCGGTGAATTCAACACAGTTATTGGGCTATAATTCACTGATTTTAAGTTCTCGAAAAAACAAGATTTGTGCGTTTATTTTTACACTATTCGTTCTTATTCAGCTATGTTTGCCACTACGCTATTTATTGTACCCAGGTAATATTTTTTGGACCGAACAAGGATATCGATTTAGTTGGCGAGTTATGCTTATGGAGAAAGCAGGTACCGCATTTTTTTATGTTACAGATCCCAAAACAGGTCAAAAAGGAGAAGTAGATAATAAGCAGTTTTTAACTCTTACTCAAGAGAAAATGATGGCTAGTCAGCCAGACTTTATCCTACAGTATGCCAAAATAATTAAAGAAGTGGTTCAATCTAGAGGACTTGAAAATCCCATTATAAATGCCGAGGTATTTGTTACATTAAATGGTTCTCGTAGTAAATTATTATTTGATCCCTCACTTAATTTACTTGACATTGAAGATGGGTTTAAGAATAAAAATTGGTTGTATCCAAGATAAATGAAAAGTCTCTTTTTTACATACCTATTTTTTTGCTTTAGTTTTGCTGGGATCTTAGCCCAAGAAACACTTTCTGGAATTGTTTATAATGTTCAAGATAATCAAGCTATTTCTTTAGCTAAAGTTATTTTGAATGATAGTCTAGTTACCCAGACCAATATTGATGGTACTTTTATTATAAATGCTTCATCCTTGACAGGTAAGAGTTTTTCCTTACAAGTTCTGAGTTTGGGTTATGTTCCTTATTCTGTAACTTTTGATACAGCGAGAGATTTTTCTTCTCTAAGAGTTCCTATGCAACTTATTGTTAATGAGTTGTCTTCTGTGGATTTACTCCAACAAGATCATGGAGATGAAGGAATTACTCGTCTTCGATCTGTTGAAGGAACAGCTATTTATGCTGCTAAAAAGAATGAAGTAATTCTCATGACTCAATCTTTAGGAAATAAGTCTACCAATAATTCTCGCCAAGTATACGCCCGTGTCCCTGGTCTAAATTTTTGGGAGAGTGACGGCCTTGGTTTGCAGTTAGAAATTGGTGCTAGAGGTTTAAGCCCTCAGCGAACTTCCAATTTTAATACTCGTCAAAACGGTTATGATATTAGTGCTGATGCATTAGGTTACCCTGAGTCTTATTATACACCCCCTACAGAAGCAATTGATCAAATTCAGATTGTCCGTGGAGCTGCATCCTTGCAATATGGAACTCAATTTGGTGGTTTATTAAACTTTGTTTTGAAGACCGGATCCGATAAGTCTTTAGAAGCTATTTTACGTCACTCAATAGGCTCTTTTGGTATGAGAAACACATATTTAAGTCTAGGAGGTAGCAAGGGGAATTGGAGGTATTACAGCTTTTATCAGCTCAAGAAAAGAGACGGATGGCGACCCAACTCAAAGATAGATGCACAGACAGCTTATTTTTCGGCTCAATGCCAAGTAAATGAGAAGTTGCGTTTGTCCTATGAATTTACTCATATGGATTATGTTTCTCAACAACCTGGCGGATTAGATGATGCTTCATTTTATTTTAATCCTGATACTTCTTTTCGTTCTAGAAATTGGTTTCAAGTAGATTGGAATGTTTCGGCTGTTCATTTAGATTACCAGTTTACCTCCAGAACCCAACTGAATACAAGATTTTTTGGTCTATTTTCAAGTCGAGATGCCTTGGGTATTTTAGATTCTGAATATGTGTCAGATTCCGTGGTAATAATTCTTAATCCCAATCGTGATTTACAGACTGCAGTCTTTGCTAATCTAGGGAGTGAGACTCGATTAGTTCACCGCTATCTTCTTTCAGATAAAGAGTCTGCTTTGCTTTTAGGTATGCGTTTTTACAAAGGTTTTACAACAAAAAAACAAGGGAACGCAAGTGGGATTTCTGGAGCCGATTTTACCTTTGAAAACAAACTAGATTATTATGGATCGGAATTCGATTTCCCTAGTTATAATTCTGCTTTTTTTGCAGAAAATTTAATCCGTTTCAATGATAAAATTTCTTTAACTCCAGGCTTTAGATTCGATCGAATTGTGACTGAGGCTGATGGCTATTTTCATGCTGTTGTCAATGATAGTCTTTATTATATTGATGACTATAAAAGACTAGATCGGAATGTGTGTTTGTTTGGCGTGGGATTAAGTTTTCGCTTTAATAGTACCAAGGAGTTATACGCGAATTTTTCACAAAACTATCGAGCTATTAATTTTAATGATATGCAAGTTGTTAATTCAAATTTGGTTATTGATCCCTTGTTAAAAGATGAAAATGGGTTTAATATAGATCTCGGATTTCGAGGGAATCATAATACTTCAATTGAGTTTGATTTAAGTTTATTTTATTTAAATTATTCAAATCGGATCGGATACCTTCAGCAATATTATAACTCTAATGACGCTCCAGTTCCAAGTTTAGTTTGGACCTCGTATCGACTGAGTACAAATGTTGGAGATTCAAGAACTTTTGGCTTGGAGTCTTACATTTCTTATACTCTTTTTAACCGATCAAAACATAAGGCCATTCAGAGTTTAAATGTCTTTTTTAATGGGTCATTTCAGAGAGGGAAGTATGTCTCAAGTGAAGAGTTGACTATTGTGGGAAAAGAGGTAGAATTAAATCCAAATATTAGTGCTAGAATAGGACTTAAATTTCTTCATAATAGATTTTCTTCTTCTCTATTATATTCTTTCACAAGTAGCCAGTTTTCGGATGCAGAGAATACTATACTTCCCACAACAAATGCTCTTTTTGGAGAAATTCCTTCTTACTCTGTGGTCGATTTTTCTAGTAAATATTCCTTTAGAGAGTTTGCATTAGAGTTTGGTATCAATAATTTATTAGATACTAGTTATTTTACTCGAAGAGCAAGTGGATATCCCGGGCCTGGTATTATTCCTTCCGATAGACGGAACCTTTATTTTAGTTTACAATATACTTTATAATTCTCTAGCTAAGCCACTGGAATTTAATTTCTCTTTTCATATCTCTAGATAGAGACATGTTTACTGGACAAGTCATTGCCACTCGTTCTATAATTCCCCTAGTTTTTTTATCTACCAGAATAGGTACCTTAATCAGAATATTTATTTCTGCGATTCTTCTAGGTTGAGAAGTCATTATTTTTTCAATTTCCGCTGAGGTTCCCTCAATTTTTAGATTCATTTCTTTTGCTTTTATTCCCATAATGGTTAGCATGCACGAAGCTAAACTTGTAGCAATAAGATCAGTTGGTGAAAATGCTTCTCCTTTTCCTTGGTTGTCAATTGGTGCGTCAGTGATGATGACACTTCCTGATTTTAAATGTGTAGCTTCTGTTCGAAGCCCGCTTTTGTAGATTACCTTGGATGTCATTGTCGATTTTTTTTTAGTCTTAAGTTGGATGTGTCAGATTTTTTGACATAATGTCATAAATTTCACCCTTGGCACAAGAATTGTTTATTAATTAGAAAGATAGTAATTATTAAAATAAAATTATATGGCAACTGGTAAAATTAAAGTGACTACAGAAAATATATTTCCAATCATTAAGAAATTTTTGTATTCTGATCACGAAATATTTTTAAGAGAGTTAGTTTCCAATGCGGTTGATGCTAGTTCTAAATTGAAAGCTCTGTCTTCTTTGGGTGAAGTCAAAGGAGATATTGGAGTCCTTCAAGTTGAGGTTAAGTTAGATAAGAAAGCTAAAACTTTAACTATTTCTGATAATGGAATAGGAATGAGTAAGGAGGAGGTGAAGAATTATATTAATCAGGTGGCTTTTTCTGGAGCTGAAGAATTTGTCAAAAAGTACGAAGATAAAGTAGATGGTGCAGGTATTATCGGTCATTTTGGTTTGGGCTTCTATTCCGCATTTATGGTCGCAGAATTAGTTGAAATTCACACCAAGTCATACCAAGATTTCCCAGCAGTTAAATGGTCTTGTGATGGTTCTCCCACTTTTAAGCTAAATGAGACCAAAAAAGAAACTAGAGGCACAGACATTATTCTTCACATAGCTAAGGATTCACTTGAGTTTCTTGAAGAGGGTAGAATTAAAGAACTTTTGAATAAGTATTGCAAATTCTTGCCAGTTGAAATTAAGTTCGGCACAAAAGAAATATCTCGCAAAGAAGGCAAAGGAAAAGACGAGAAAGAAGTCAAAGAAACCGTCGATAATATTATAAACAATCCTAGTCCAGCTTGGACAAAATCCCCCTCAGAACTAAAAGATGAGGATTATAAGTCTTTTCATCAGGAGTTATATCCAATGAATTTTGAGGATCCCTTATTTCATATTCATTTAAATGTAGACTACCCTTTCAATTTAACAGGGATATTGTATTTCCCGAAGTTGAAGGAAAATATGGATATGAATAAAAACAAGATACAATTGTATTGCAATCAAGTTTTTGTTACAGATTCTGTTGAAGGAATTGTTCCTGAATTCTTAACGATGTTGCAAGGAGTAATTGATTCGCCAGATATTCCTTTGAATGTTTCTAGATCTTATCTTCAAGCAGATTCTAATGTGAAAAAGATTTCTTCTCACATAACTAAAAAAGTAGCTGATAAGCTGAATGATATGTTCAAAGCTGATCGTGTTGCTTTTGAACAGAAATGGGAAGATATGAAGGTAATCGTAGAGTATGGAATGCTTACAGACCCTAAATTTTTTCAGAAAGCAGAAAAATTTGCCTTTTATCAGAATGTAGACGGGGCATTTGCTACTTGGGGCGAGTATATAAAAAAGATTAAAGTAAACCAGGTAGATAAAGATGGGAAAACTGTTATTCTTTATACTAACGATAAAGAAGCTCAACACAGTTATATTGCTGAAGCTAAAGAAAGGTCTTATGATGTATTAGTTCTCAATGGTCCAATTATTAGTCACCTTATTCAGAAACTAGAGTCTGAAAAAGAGAAAGTTTCTTTTGTTCGTGTTGATGCTGATTCTATTGATAAACTAATTAAGAAAGACGAAGAGGTTCCTTCTGTATTATCTGAAGACGATGAAAAATCTTTGAAAGAGTTGATTGAAGTAGTTGTGAAGAAAGAAGAATATGCAGTTCAGTTTGAAAGTTTAAGTCCTACTTCATCTCCGTTTACGATTACGCGTGCAGAATTTATGCGTCGTATGAAAGAGATGAGTGCTTCAGGTGGTGGCGGAATGTTTGGTATGGGAAATATGCCTGAGATATTTAACCTTGTTGTTAATAGCAACCACCCCTTGGTCTCGAAAATACTTGCAGAAAAAGAAACTGCGACTCAAACAGCTATGATTAAAGAAGCAACTGATCTGGCTAAATTATCACAAGGTTTATTAAAAGGTGAAGCTTTAACCACATTTATTAAAAATCGTTACAAAGATTTGATGTAATAGTCATTTAATTATTTAAAAAGGCTTTCCATACATGCGGAAAGCCTTTTTTTTGCATTATTTTTGAGTATCTAGATTCTCATAATATTAAAATTAAGCTAATTATGAAAAAGTTTTTGTTTATTTCCATGTTAGGCATATTCGCTTTTTTTCTTGTGATGATATTGATACAGTAGATTCTCAATAAGATTTTTTGTTTAGGTAAACGTATTGTGCAAATTCTTGTGATATGATTACTCCAGAATGGTCACGTGTGCAACTTATTAGTTATTATTTATCTGGTGTGCTTGATGTGGAATTTTCTGATTTAAACATAACTTAAGATTGAGTTTAGGAGGATTGCTATGCCTGTTCATGCTTGACTGGAATTATATTTAGAATTACTGCTGAAGACGAATACTCAGAATTACTCTTAGGGGCTGGCTTCGAAATTGAAGAATAAAAAATCACTAGAGGGTGTTTTTTTGAATGTATAAATCGTTTTAGGTCTTCCTTTACAATTGACCTTCATGAAATCACTCCCGACCCTAAAAGTTCATCTTCAATATACCAAGCAACAAACTGCCCTGGAGCAATTCCTCTCTGGTCATTTTCGAAAATGATATACAATCCATTTTTTCTTTGATGAAGAATCGCTTTTTCTAGTGATTGCCTATAACGAATGCGAGATTTTACTTGTAAAGTTTCGCCAACTTGTAATTTCATATCTTCTCTCACCCAGTGAATATCTGCATTTGGTACTTTTAATCCAGGTCTGAATAATCCAGTATGATTAATACCTTGTCCAACATAAATAGTGTTTGATATTGTGTCCGTGTCAATGACAAAAAGAGGTTCTTGCTTTCCGCCAATATTCATCCCTTTTCTTTGTCCAATGGTAAAGTAATGTGCGCCATTATGATCACCTACTTTTTCGCCTGATTTTCGAGTGTATATATAATTTTGACTCAAGCTTTGAAGTGCTTCAATCGATTGATCATTTTTAGAAAATTCTTTGTTTTTTTTAAAAAGAGCATCTTCTTTTTGAATTTCTATAATTGCTCCTTTCTTTGGCTTTAGCTGTTGCTGTAAGAATTCTGGCAACTTTACCTTTCCAATAAAACAGAGTCCTTGTGAGTCTTTCTTTTCTGCTGTACAAAGTCCAATTTCTGCTGCTATTCTTCGAACTTTAGATTTTTTTAAATTACCTAAGGGAAACAATACTTTAGAGAGTTGATTCTGGTTTAATTGACACAAGAAATAACTTTGATCCTTGTAGTTATCTATTCCTGCTTTTAATTGATATATTTCTTCTCCATTTATTTCAGTAATCTCTTTCCGGCAATAGTGTCCGGTTGCTATATAATCAGCTTTTAGATGCATAGCTGCCTCCAAGAAAATATCAAATTTTATTTCTCGATTGCATAATATATCAGGGTTTGGAGTACGACCTCTTTTGTATTCTGTAAACATGTAGTCTACAATTCGCTCTTTATATTCTTTACTTAGGTCAATGGTTTGAAATGGGATTCCAAGTTGCTCTGCTACTGCTAATGCATCGGAACTATCCTCTATCCAAGGACAATCATTTGAAATAGTGACAGAAGTGTCATGCCAATTTTTCATGAACAAGCAGATTACCTCATACCCTTGTTTATGAAGTAAATAAGCGGCAACACTAGAATCTACTCCGCCCGAAAGTCCTACTACAACTCTTTTCATTTGAATTGCTTTAGGGCAAAGATACTTATAAGAATGTTAATTTGCACTATATATGAAGTTGATAGAACCACTTTTTTCTAGTGTAGAACTCATAAGTAGAGTTTTATTGAATCCTTCGTATTGAATATTTAATGCCGAGGTGTTTGGAGGGATATCACCTAGATTTTCAGCAAAAAATGTAAGCTGATTTTCTTGGTTAGGACGAAGATCAATTTCGAAAATAAGTTTTTGTTCTGTGATTTCGTGGTTGCGAAGAATCCACTCTCCATTTAGACTTAAAGAAATTTTGTCACCATCAATTTTTTCATTGTCCCATACAGAGAGTGTCAGTTTTTTCGATTCAACAATAATTGTTTTATGAACTTCTATATTTCTAGTTTGAAGAGATAGTGGTCGAATTCCATCACCTCCTTTTACCTGCATTAATCGATGTCTTCCTTCTTCACTTGAACTAATCATATACTGGTTTTTTTCATTGCTTAAATAAGTGTTAACCAGTTGAATATTTTCATCTAATTCTCTTTTTAAATCAATATTAGTTAGATCAAAAAGTAACGCTTTGTCTTTGTAGTATCCTGTTAGTAAAACTTTACTGTATTGGTTTATGGATAGTTCATGAAAATCATTTTTGGCTCGTAGTTCTTTAACTACTTTTTTGGTCTCTAAGTCCCAAAATGAAACAATCCCATTTCGGCTCCATGTCATTAATATTTCAGAGGAAAAATACATTGATTTCACAAATACACTGGAATGGTTATTAAAGACCTCAAAAATCACTTTTTTTTCTTCGTATTTAGGAGTAACTTTTTCTGTATTTTCTTTTAAGATATTTTCACTTTTACTTGGTTTATTTAAATCAATAATTTTTATCGAATTTTTATCTGTAATAACTAATTCATTTCGTTCCTTATTTAAAGAAGCATCATATGCAATGGATGAGTTTTTGTAAAATATGGAGTCGTTTTCAGGATAGTAAAAATTCTTGTGATATACAGTTCCATTTCCATCTCCAATTAATACAGAAGACTGGTCATAAAAGACAGCAAAATATGGGGTATTTTTTATAGAGAAGTTCACCAAAGAATCTTGTCCAGCAAAATTCCAAATTTTCACTTGTTTATCCCGAGAAGAAAAAGTGAGAAAAAGTTCTCCATTTTCTGAGAATATAATTCTATTTATTTTTCCTGAGTGTGCTTTTACAGAATTAATGAGTGCCTCGTTAGGAACATCCCAGTAATTAATATACCCTGAATAGTCTCCACTCAATAATACCTCTTCAATGGGAGTGAAGGTGATGATTTCTGACTTTTCGTTATTGCCCACAAATGATTTGATAAGTTCTACTCCCTGAGAGTTTGCACTTGTCGATAAAATTCCAATTAACAGAAATAATATGTTGTGTTTAATAAACATTAATTGTTGCTAAATTAGTTTTTTTTTGATTAATTTTAATTTATATCATTCACTGATTTTATTTACTCATTTTGTTAAAGTTTTTCACATATATAATATTTTAGATGTTTATAGTAAAACCTGTGAAAATTCGCTTTAATTACTTATATTAGCAGATTAAATAACGTTATTATACCCCCCGTATATGAAAAGAAATTTTTACAACTTCTTGTTTATTTATATGTTGGGCCTTTTCTTAGGCTCTAATAATGAGGTGTTTTCGCAAAATTCAATTGATTTTTCTTTTGAGAAAACAGGACCAAATCATTCAATTTTGGTTTTGCCAGTTTGGCATCCAGTTATTAAGGAATTAGAGCAATCTGATTCATTGCCTCCTGATTTAATTTTGGGTTTTGATTCAGATTCTTTAGATACAGGTGATTTGGTTGGTGTATTTCACATGAATAAAAATGGTGAATATAAGTGTGCGGGTTCTCTTTCTTGGAAATCAAACGATTTTAATATGCTGCCTGTTTGGGGAGAATATCCTCAAGGAAGTGATAATGGCATGGAAATGGGAGAGAAGATGATATGGCTTGCTCAAAAGAAAGATAATTTGATATACGAAATTGAGGCCTCTTACCAAAAGCCGTTAATGGCAATATATTTAAAGGATGGAGCTTCAGCAGTATTAGGAATGCGATTGAAGCTTAACGATGCTCTTAGTCCTTCTTTAATTATAAAATAAACTGTTTAAGAAATTTTTGTTTCATAGATTTAATTTAAATATGAATAAAAATATACAAAATATAATACTCACTCTATTATTTTGCTTGACTAGTCAAGTAAAAGCTCAGTGTGAATTACCTTCTCAATTTGAGGGTAATACTGGATCAAATCACACTGTATTAATGCTAGAGCCTTTTTTTGCTAGTTTTCCAGTTTTAGAATCAGAAGCTTATGTTGTTGCAATAACAGAATCCGGATTCGTTGTTGGATCTTCAAGTGTTGATGGTAATACACAAAGTATTGCTCTTTGGGGAAATGACACTCAAACATCTGAAATAGATGGTGCTTTATCAGGAGAGTCAATCTCTTTTAAATTAGTCAATGGAATTGATTTATACGATATATCTACTGATGCAATTTCATATACCACTAATGCACAGACATTTTTTTCTTCCTCAACTATTGAGTTTAATTGTCAAGTAGATCTCCCCACTGTTCAAGGTCCCTGCCCAGCTATAGAATTTAGCGCTATTAATACGGGTTCAAATATGACTCTTTTTATAACCTCAGATGGAGCTGATGACTTGTCTAGTCTTGGAAATGGAACTATTGGAGTGTTTTTTACAGATGACAACGGAATAGAAGTTTGCGGTGGATATGTTGAATTCACTGGTAACCAAATTCAGGTCCCTGCATACAGCGATGATTCTATTACTCCTGAAAAAGATGGTTTTGCAGATGGTGAAATAATTGTTTGGAAGTTTCAGGATTCTGATGGGAATCAATTTATTTTAACACCCACCCCAAATGATTTATTTTTATCAAATGCAATGTCATTTGTAGGTTCTATATCTTATGAGTCTATCACTTGTGATGTAGTTGAGGTTTTGGGATGTACTAATTCCTCTGCTCAAAACTTTAATATCGATGCAAATTCAGATGACGGTTCTTGTGTGGTTGTAATTAATGGATGTACAGATGAAACAGCCTTTAACTATAACCCTAGTGCCAATACAGAAGATGGATCATGTATTTCTGTTGTGAATGGATGTACA
>TARA_Y100000385_G_scaffold196257_1_pt1 | contig 24041 bp, 35 predicted proteins | sample TARA_Y100000385 | Tara Oceans TARA_Y100000385 (sample SAMEA2620980) | marine metagenome | biome: marine biome (ENVO:00000447); feature: surface water layer (ENVO:00002042); material: "saline water (ENVO:00002010), including plankton (ENVO:xxxxxxxx)" | depth 5 m
GTTGTAATGGCTGCATTAGTAAGGCCAATAGGAGCATCTAGAGAAGCGGACGCATAATTAGGAGAAAAAGATTTAACTAATTGAACATAATTTGTTTTATTACCGTTTTCTTCATAAGCATTAAAAATCCAACCAGCAGCATTTTCAGCAGAAGCAGGAAAATGCTTTGTTGGGGTAATAGTATCAGCACGAGCTGGATTTAGCATTTCTGAGATTGCCATACCACTTGCAACATCCGAAGGAAGAATCTTGGAAGCAACCAGTTGTAACCATGCGTTAGAACCTTCATTAACGCCACTAACAGTAAGAGCTCCATCTTCACCTGCTGGAACGGCAACACTAGCTGTTGACCACTCAATTATATCATCATCGTCACCAGCAACAGGTGCAACGCCCCCGACATCAGGTAATATTTGGTTAAAATCACCAGGATACTCATCAAACTTCATGTAGAAGCTGTTAACAGCAACTTGATATTGCTTTGCTTCATTAGTTATAGATCTTAGTTTAGCATTCCTAATTAAACTCGAACCAGAAGTAATAGCAACGATTAATAAACCTATAATAATAAGTACAATAGAAAGCTCAATAAGTGTAAATGCTTTTTTACTAGTTTTTTTAAAAGACATAATTTTATATTTATGTTAAGTTAAGCTTAGTTAGAATGAAACCCAATATTAACTAGTATACTGTTTAACAAAAATAAAGTCAAGAAAATTATGACACAGATATGTTATTTATTTTAAATTCCTTTAAACCTCCTGGTGTTTTAATTTCAACCTCCTCTTGATTCCCCTTACCTATCAGGGCTCGAGCAATTGGTGATTTATCAGATATGTAACCTAAATCAATATCTGCCTCATATTCACTAACAATTTTGTAACTAACTAGATTACCGTTATCAAGATTTTCTAGATCTACATTAACTCCAAATGTTACTTTATCTGTAGTTAAGTCACTTTTTATAATGACTTTAGACCTAGATAATTTATTAGTAAGATCTGATATTTTTGCTTCAATCATTGCTTGCTTTTCTTTTGCTGAATGATACTCTGCATTTTCTTTTATATCTCCCAGATCTCTAGCATCAGCAATTTGACTAATTATTTGCGGTCTTTCCGTATCCTTAAGATTATTAATTTCTTGTTTTAACCTTTTAAAACCCTGTTCTGTAATTAAAAACTCTTCCATAATTAATATTTATAGTCATTATTTTTGAATGGACCCATAATATCTACATTAATATAATTGGCCTGCTCTTGATTTAATTTAGTTAATTTAATTCCTAATTTATCTAAATGTAATTTTGCTACTTTTTCATCAAGTTCTTTTGGTAATAGATATATACCATTTTGATATTTTTTGTGATTATTCCAAAGTTCAATTTGTGCTAAAACTTGATTTGTAAAACTAGTAGACATAACAAAAGCACTGTGACCAGTAGCGCAACCAAGATTTAACAAACGACCCTCAGCAAGAAGAATAATTTTTTTACCATCTAAAAAAGTAATTTGATCTGTTTGAGGTTTAATATTTTTCCATTCTAAAACTTTTAATTTTTTAACCTGAATTTCATTATCAAAATGGCCAATATTACCAACAATGGCATTATCCTTCATTTGCTTCATATGTTCAAAAGTAATAACATCCTTATTACCAGTTGTAGTAACAAAAATATCAGCTTTAGAAACTACATCTTCCATAGTTAAAACCTCATAACCACACATAGCAGCTTGCAAAGCACAAATGGGATCAATTTCAGTAACAATAACTTTAGCTCCAGCTGTTTTAAAGGCCTCGGCACAACCCTTGCCAACATTACCGTATCCTAAAATAACAACTTTTTTACCAGCAATCATCACATCAGTTGCTCTTTTAATACCGTCAATTACAGACTCTCGACAACCATAAAGATTATCAAATTTAGCCTTGGTAACTGAATCATTAACGTTAATGACCGGTAATTTTAATTTATCTTCCTTAGACATCTGATCTAATCTAGCAATACCTGTCGTTGTTTCTTCCGAGACGCCTTTAATATTTGCTAAAATTTCTGGAAATTTATCGTGCATAATAACAGTTAAGTCACTTCCGTCATCTAGAATCATATTTGGTCTCCAACCGTCCTTACCAATTATTGTTTGCTCAATACACCACTCATATTCTGCATCAGTTTCTCCTTTCCAAGCAAAAACTGGAATATTTTGAGCAGCAATTGCTGCTGCAGCAGAATCAACCGTGGAAAAAATATTACAAGAACTCCATCTAACCTGGGCACCCAATTCAACCAAAGTTTCAATTAAAACTGCCGTTTCAACTGTCATATGAAGACATCCGGCGATTTTAGCACCTTTTAAAGGTTGTTTTTCTTTAAATTCTTGTCGTAATGACATTAAGCCAGGCATTTCAGATTCTGCCAAAGAAATTTCCTTTCTACCAAGTTCAGCCAAGGAAATATCTTTAACTTTATAATCAGTAAAATTAACTTCTGTTTGTAAGTTTGCTTTATTCATCCTAAAAATAATATTATTAATAAATTAGATATCATATAAAATCCAACATAGGTATCTTTTTCAAGAATTTTTTTATATATAATTGAGCATAGTGATAAAAATATTAAAATCAAAATAAAATAATATAAAAACCAAACAAATGGTAGTAAGATAGAACAAATAATTAAGAATTTACTATATTGTAATATTTGATTTTCTGTTAATTGATTAAAAAAGAATTTTAATTTTAAAAATTGATAAAAAATTGCAGATAGAAAAGTTGCTATAGCAATATAAAATAATAAATTAATAATTTCTCCATCTTGCAAAACCCTAATGGCAATGGAAATTGTTAGTATTACATATAATACGGAATCATAAAGATTTTTAAAATTCCAATCAATTATGATTAAAACCACAATGGCATTCAACAATAGAGAATATAAAATAAAATTATCTGAAAAGCCGTATTTATGATAACATATAACATATAGCAAGGTAGATAAAATTTCTGCAATAAGATATCTTTTTGGTATAGAAATTTTGCAATTAGTGCATTTCCCTAAGGTAAACAACCAATTGATAATTGGAATTAATTCTTGGGTAGGAATTATTCTATTACAATTGGGACATCTTGATTTTGGGCCAAAATAGCGACCAAAACATGATTCTCCAATTGGAATTCTATAAATAAAAAGGGTGGCGTAAGAGCCAGAAATGGCGCCAAATATTGCTGCAAAAATATATCCAAAATCCATATTATTTATAATTGAATTAGCAAATTGAGATATAGTTTAATTTCAAAAATATCTTAAAACAATAAGAACATTAATGATTAAATAATTCAATAAAATTATTATGGAACATAGTGTAATCTACCAAGATATCTTTCTAATAGAATTATTTTGATTATTTGAAGTATATAAATTACCATTACTATCAACTATTATACCACTAGGTGTATTAAATCTTTAAAGATGGGAAGCATTGTTATACTATTTTATCTTTTTTTTAAGAGAATTAAGACAAAATTTAACGTCTCGCTCAATGTAACTAAATTTACTATTTTTTACATTAGTTTTAGCAAAGACAATATAATAATAATTGGGATTCATCAATTCTTGATGATCTTTAAAAATATGCCTCAATCTTCTTTTAATTTTATTACGAAAAACGGCATTACCAATCCTTTTTGTAACAACATAACCAATATAATAAATATCTTGATTAATCAACTTATTGTCTTTGATTTTTTCACAAGTAATAACAATATTTTTAGAAAAATATTTTATATCACTCTTAGTAATACGTAGAAAATCCTCTCTTTTTTTAATAGTTTCTAGTACCATTTATATAAATCAATTGACGTCGTAGATCTGTCTTTAATCTATATAGGGAAAATTTTTCTCTAAAAAATTAAATTAGATTTCGACATATCCGTCATAAAAAAAATTTTGATCACATAATAGGTTTTATCATTTCAAAATGATAGTAATAGATATAAAATTTATAATATTTCTGCCTAAAATAGGTATTATAGGAATAGTAAATAAATTTTATTTTCTTAGAAATTATGATAAAGTTAGAAATTAACTAACTTTATCACATAATTCAAAGAAATAATAACTAGCCACCATTAGCTTTCTTATTCTCATCCTCATCTTTTACCTCCTCATATTCAGCATCAACAACATCATCATTTGCTGTTTTTGTCTTACCAGATTCAGTAGCAGAAGGATCAACACCAGCAGCAGCGGCTTCTTGCTGTTCTTTATAAATAGCTTCTCCTAACTTCATAGAAGACTGAGTTAATTCATCCGTTTTGGTTTTAATTTCCTCAACACCAACTCCTTCCTTAGCAATTAATTCTTTGAGATCTTTGATTTTATCTTCAATATCAGTTTTTATAGCTTCGTCAATTTTATCCTTATGTTCGTCTAGGCTTTTTTCGGTAGAATAAATAAAGCTATCAGCGTTATTTTTAGCTTCAATAAGTTCTTTTTTCTCCTTATCAGCTTCACTATTAGCTTCAGCATCTTTTACCATTTTTTCGACGTCGTCATCAGAAAGGCCGCCAGAAGATTGAATTTTAACACTATGTTCTTTACCAGTTGCCTTATCTTTAGCAGATACATTAACCACACCATTAGCGTCAATATCAAAAGTAACCTCAATTTGAGGAGCGCCTCTTGGGGCAGGAGCAATACCTTCTAGATTAAATTCACCAAGTAATTTATTGTGAGCAGCTAATTCTCTTTCACCCTGAGCAACTTTAATTGTAACCGCAGTTTGATTATCTGCATAGGTCGAAAAAGTTTGGCTCTTATTAGTTGGAATAGTTGTATTACGATCAATTAAACGCGTAAATACACCACCAGCAGTTTCAATACCAAGTGATAAAGGAGTGACATCTAAAAGAAGGACATCCTTAACATCACCTTGTAAAACACCAGCTTGAATAGCAGCACCAAGAGCTACAACCTCATCTGGGTTGACACCTTTATTTGGAGTTTTACCAAAGAATTTTTCAACAGTTTCAACAACTTTTGGCATTCTAGTCATACCGCCAACTAAAACTACTTCATCTATCTCGCTAGCAGATAACTCAGAATCTTTAAGAGCTTTTTTACAAGGCTCAATTGTTCTTTGTAAAAGATCATCAACTAATTTCTCTAACGTTGCTCTAGTTAACTTAACATTTAAATGTTTAGGTCCAGAAGCGTCAGCTGTAATATAAGGTAAATTAATTTCTGTTTCTGTTGTTGAGGAAAGCTCAATTTTAGCTTTTTCAGCAGCTTCTTTAAGTCTTTGTAAAGCAGATGGATCTTTTGATAAATCAACATCACAATTTTTTTTGAATTCTGATTGTAAAAATTCTAAAATTCTCATATCAAAATCTTCACCACCAAGAAAGGTATCGCCATTTGTAGCTTTTACCTCAAAAACACCATCACCAATTTCAAGGATAGAAACATCAAAAGTTCCACCACCAAGATCATAAACAGCAATTGTCTGACCTTCTTTTTTATCAAGACCATAAGCAAGGGCAGCAGCAGTGGGCTCATTGATGATTCTTTTAACATCTAAGCCAGCAATCTTACCAGCATCCTTGGTTGCTTGTCTTTGAGAATCGTTAAAATAAGCAGGAACAGTAATTACAGCCTCCGTAACGGTCTCTCCTAAATGTTTTTCAGCAGATTCCTTCATTTTTGTCAAAGTAATAGCTGAAATTTGACTTGGAGAGAATTTTTCTCCCTTAACATCAACCCAAGCATCACCATTACTAGATTTGATAATTTTATAAGGAACTAATTTTTGATCTTCCTTAGTTAGCGGGTCATCAAAACGACGACCTATTAACCTTTTAATGCCAAAAACTGTGTTTTCTGGATTAGTTACCGCTTGTCTTTTTGCTGGATCACCAACAATTCTTTCATCAGAATCTTTAACAAAACCAACAATTGAAGGAGTAGTTCTTTTTCCTTCTAAATTTTCAATAACCTTTGCTTCACTACCCTCCATTATTGCCACGCAAGAATTGGTAGTACCTAAATCAATACCTATTATTTTTCCCATAATTAAATAAATAAATTAAAAATATCACCAAAATTAATGGTGATTAACCTAAAAAGTAGTTGTACATCGTAATATTCATATAATTACTTTTTCAAAAATAACAAGGGGTAGATAGTAAATTTATCAAAGTATTGTAATATTATCTTTATTATTTTTGATAACTCTATGAATTTTGATATATAATTTCGAATATTAAAAAACAACTTCAGAATATTTTTTGAATTTAAGATTGATTTTCTAATAAAATAATTATCTTTTGTTAACCAAAATATATAATTTAATTTATAAATTCTTAACCTTATATTTTATTTCTTCTGAATAGTGTTACTAATAAGACTAATTTATTTCTTGAAAAAAACTGCAAAAATTTACTAAATAATGAAATTAATCTCTTCAAGGCTAATCTAATAATAACACTATCCAACGCTGTGAAATAATTTTTGGTTCTAGATCAATTGTATAATAGCTTTGTATTTTTATAAGAAATACTTATCCCTGAAATTCATAATCATCTACCATGATAGAGTCAAACAAAGCCTCCTCACTTTTCTTTAACATATCATACTCGCCTTGAGAAACAATATTATGATGTAAAGCACTGTCAAGAAGAAGTTTGATGGGTTGTTTTGGTAATTTATTATTCTTAATTGCTAATTTAATTCTGTCTCTTGATTTATCTGTTTTTTCATATAATTTTAGAGCATTTTCTAGCCTTCCCAAAACCTCACCCTTATCTTCTGGAAGATAAATACCTGAAGTTAATTTATCCTTTAAAGAGCCAGATTTACAATAATTATTAACAATTGATTTTTCGTCTTTATCTTTAGAACCATAAGAAAAAGGATTTATCTTAAATAAAATAGAAAAAGTAATAGTAATTATCTTTGAAATAGGATTTGCAAATAAATTACCAAATATTTCATCAAAAGCATTATTAATGCTTACAAATAAATCATCTAAAATATATCTTACAAACTTTTCTTCCTTAAAATTACGACCATCAGCACGATATTTCTTCAAAACGCAGACTACAAGATACATATAGGACAAAATATCACCAAATCTTGCATTAATTTTCTCCTGTTTTTTTATATTACCACCATATCTAATAATTGCCAGATCAGCAAAATAAGCAAAAGAAGCTGAAGCCCAAGCTAATTTTCTTTCATATTTTGCAGTTAAACCAAACCACCTAGTTGGAACATGGCAATAACCACGAGTCAAAGATAGCAACAACATTCTTATCTTATTGCGAATAATATAACCAAAATGCCCTGATAAATATAAATCAAAACCTTTTAAATCATTATTTTGCAATGCTTCATTTTCCCTATATAAATAAGGATGACACATAATAGCCCCCTGACCAAATTGTATTAAGCTACGAGTAATTATATTAGCACCTTCGACTGTTACACCAATCGGTGCTGAAAAGTAAGCATTAGCCAGTAGATTTCTTTTTCCTCTAATGATACCGGCACCTGCAGCAACATCCATTGCATCCTTTGTAACATCGCGGAACATTTCTGTTGAATGATATTTAGCAATAGCACTGACAACAGCCGGTTTAGCACCAGAATCAACTGCTCCAGCAGTGAAGCATCTAAGAGCATCTAAGACATATGTTTTAGAGAATATTTTGGCCAGAACCTTCTCAATTGAACCAAATTTAACAATAGGAAGACCAAATTGTTGCCTGACAGAAGCATAATTAGCAATGTAACGCGCTACCATCTTAGCTCCACCACAACTTGTAGATGGAAGAGAGATACCGCGGCCAGCAGCCAAAGATTCCATCAACATTTCCCAACCCTTACCAACACAATCTATACCGCCAATTATAGCATCAATACTAACAATAACATCCCGCCCATCAATTGGAGAGTTAATAAAAGGAGTAGATAATGGATCGTGCCTTCTGCCTTGTATCACACCTTTAGTGTTATTTGGTATTAAAGCACAATTGATTCCTAAATCAACACCCATACCTAACAAATTATCAGGATCCTTTAATTTAAATGCCAAACCAATAATAGTCGCAACAGCACCTAAAGTAATGTATCTCTTGCTCCAATTTAATTTAATTTTAATATTATCATCCGAATCTTTAAATAGAACGCCGTGAGAAGAAATTGATGTAGCATCACTACCAGCATTAGGTTCAGTTAGAGCAAAACAAGGAATATCAGTACCACTGGCCAATCTAGGTAAGTAATAATCCCTTTGTTCATCTGTACCGTAATTTAATAACAATTCAGCAGGACCAAGAGAATTTGGAACCATAGCAGTAATTGCTAAAGGAGCTGACCTAGAAGATAATTTTTGAATAATTTCACTATGTCCAAAAGCAGAAAATTCTAAACCTCCATATTTTTTTGGAATAATCATTCCAAAAAATCTATTATCTTTTAAATATTTCCAAACCTTTGGTGGTAAATTTTTATTTTCATATATTTCTTCGTCCTTAGAAATTCTGCACAATTCTTCTACCTCATTATCTATGAAATGTTTTTCAGATTTAGAAAGAGAAGGATATTTCTCAGAAAATATTTTTTTAAAATTAGGTTTGCCAGAAAATAATTGTCCATCAACCCAAACTGTACCAGACTTTAAAGCAGTTAGTTCTGTTTTTGAAATATTGGGCATTAGATTAGCAATCTTAATAAATAAGAATATAGGCAGTGTAATTAAATTACGTCGGAAAAATGGTATCCCTACAACCATAGTGACAACAACATACCAAGCAAAGGATATTAAGTCGGGTTGAAATTGAATTAAAATAATAAAACCTACCAACAACCAAGAAATGATTGAAAACTGGTTATAAGCAGAAAAAATAACTATAAATAGTAATATCCAGTTAAAATAAGGTATAAAATTAAAAAAATCAGTTGCTCCTGGTATGGAATCATAGAATTTTTGACCTAAATTATCCAAATACAATAAAAACCTATCTAAAATAGAAATAAAAAAATTCATAATTAAATTATTAATGGTTATGTTAAGAAATAGTCCTTAAAACAAATTTTATAATTATATTTGCAGTACGTTAGTCTTAAGACGTCTAATCTTAAATATAATAAAATTTATTTTAGAATAAAATATAAATTTGTTAAAAATTGCAAAAATAAAACCAGATTAAACTTTATCCTCAATATCTCTAATAATAGACTGAAATAAGTCAGTTTCATAATTATCATGCACATTTTGCATTACGGCAGTAATTCTTTCTAAACCCATGCCCGTATCAATTGATTTTTTTGGTAAAGAAATCATATCAGAATTTTCTTGCTTAAGAAACTGCATAAAAACTAAATTCCAAATCTCAACAAAACGATCACCATTTTCATATTTGGAACCAGGAACATCACCAAAAATATGATCACCATGATCGTAAAATATCTCTGAGCAAGGACCGCAAGGACCAACATTCCCCATTGACCAAAAATTATCATCACTTTTAATTTTAATGATTTTATTATCAGGTAAATTAGCTATTTTTTTCCATAGAGAAAATGCTTCATCATCGCTATAATGAACTGTAACTAATAATTTTTCTTTAGGTATTTTTAAGTCATTAGTTAAAAAGCTCCACGCATAAAAAATTGCTTCTTCCTTAAAATAATCACCAAAGGAAAAATTTCCCAGCATCTCAAAAAAGGTATGGTGTCTTGCTGTGAAACCCACATTATTTAGATCATTATGTTTTCCTCCCGCTCTAACGCACTTTTGTGAAGTTGTAACTCTAGAAAACTTATATTCCTCTAGGAAAGAGAAATAGTTTTTAAATGGAACCATTCCTGCATTAATAAACATTAATGTAGGATCTTTTTGAGGTATTAAAGGTGAAGAATCTAATACTTTATGACCATTTTTAGCAAAATAATTCAAAAAACTTGTCCTAATTTCACCAGAAGTTATCATTTAAGATATGTAATAAATGTTAAGAATATATTATATTATTTCTATAAATTAACTTACAGAAGTAATTAATATATATTATTTTAACCTAAGATTAAATATTTATTAAAATAGTATATTTGAAGGTTAAGATGTTATAAATTATGAGAATAATACCGTATAGATAAATAGATGATGTTTAATAATTTAAATTTTTGGTAGGGTTTTCCTTAAATTTTAATTAGCTATCTTTTCTCTAATTCTTGCAGCTTTACCAGTTAAATTTCTTAAATAATATAATTTTGACCTACGGACAACACCCTCTTTAAGTAATTTAATCTCAGAAATAATACCAGAATAAAGTACAAATTTTCTTTCTACGCCAATATTGCCACTCATTTTTCTGACAGTAAAAGTTGCAGAAAAATTAGAAAAATCCTTACTTCTAGCAATAACAACACCTATAAATGTCTGTAATCTAACATTTCCAGATTCAGTAATCTTATATTTAACGGCAACAGTATCACCAGATTTAAAATTTGGAACAAATTTATCTAATCCACCTCTTTCCTCGTTAATCTTTGCAACCTGCTGTTTTTGAAATTCCTCTATTATATTTACCATTTTTAGATTAGTTTATTATTTTTTTCTAGCTTCAGCTTTTTTCTTTTCAGACTTTGAATCACTTTCTGGTTTGACTGTCTTCTCGACTAATTCAATTAAAGCCATCGGGGCTTTGTCACCAGTTCTAAAACCAGTTTTTAATATCCTCAAGTAACCACCTTTCCTATCTTTGAAAATCTTACCTATTTCTAAAAATAATTTATTGGTAATTTTAACATCATTAGTAATAGATATAACCCTTCTTCTATTTGCAAGATTATCATTCTTTGCAATAGTTATAATTTTTTCAGCTATTGGTCTAAGCTCTTTTGCCTTAGGTAATGTGGTTTTAATCACTTCGTTACCAAAAAGAGAATTACACATATTTCTAAAAAGCGCTTTTCTATGAGAACTATTTCTATTTAATTTTCTTCCTTTTATTTTATGTCTCATCTCTAAAATTCTTTGCTTTTTTGTTTAGATAACTCCTCTAAATTTACAGGAGGCCAGTTATCTAACTTCATACCAAAATTTAACCCCATTTCTTTAAGGTTATCTTTTAGTTCATTTAAGGATTTTCTACCAAAATTTGATGTTTTTAACATGTCAGATTCAGTTTTAGAAACTAAGTCACCAACATAAACTATTTTTTCATTTTTTAAACAATTGTAAGATCTAACTGACAATTCTAACTCATCTATGCTTTTGATTAAATTCTTATTAATCTTAATTTCATCGTCATTGTTTTCGTCAATCTTAGGCAGAGGTTCAACATCAAAATTAATAAATATATCAACTTGATCCTGTATAATTTTAGATGCAATAGCAATAGCATCAGCTGGCTTAATAGTGCCGTCAGTTTCAACAGATATTGTGACTTTATCATAGTTAATTATATCACCTATTCTACTGTCTTCAACCTTATAATTAAATTTCTTTACAGGACCAAATACATTATCAATTAAAATAGTACCAACTGGCAAATTACTCTTGTTTTTTGAATTTGATGTAGAGTATCCTCTGCCAAACTCAACATTCATATTTATATTGACAGAAGCATCTTTATTTAAACTACATATCACAAGATCTTTATTTAATATCTCAACTCCGGCGGGAGTCTCAATGTCAGAAGCTAAAATTACACCTTCTTTTGAAGAGGAAAGTTTTAATGTACAAGGAGTTGAATCTTGTTTTGAAATTATAAGAGATTTTATATTCATTATAATATCAATAACATCCTCTTTTACACCATTAATAGAAGCATATTCATGTAAAACATCATCTATATTAATAGATGTAACAGCAAAGCCACTAATATATGACAACATTACCCTACGCAAAGTATTGCACAAAGTATGACCAAAACCTTTCTCAAAAGGTTCTAAAATAATCTCTGCTTTTATATCAGGTTCTGACTGATCTTCAACAACAATATTATTAGGTTTATTTAATTTTTCCCAACTATCTCTAATTATCGTCATAATTTTTTTAATTTATAATAAGATTAAACACGTCTACGTTTTGGAGCTCTACATCCATTATGAGGATGATGAGTTTTATCAGTTATACGGCTTACATTAATATCAAGCTCCTGCAAAGCCCTAAGACACGCCTCCCTGCCGGCACCAGGTCCTTTAATTTCAACATATACACTTTTTAAACCCATATCTTTAGCTTTAGATATTACCTCCTTAGCTGAAACTTGACTTGCGTAGGGGGTAGATTTTTTTGAACCTCTAAAACTTAATTTTCCAGGAGATGACCAACAAACAACATTACCATGTAAATCAGTGATCGAAATAATAGTATTGTTGAAAGTTGCACGAACTTTTACTATTCCTGTAGTTATTGAGAAATTTTTTTTCTTTTTAATTTTTTTTTCTTTGCTCTTTGTCATATTATATATAATTAAACCTTCTTCTTACCAGCGACAGCTATTGCCTTTTTGCCTTTTCTAGTTCTGGCGTTAGTCTTACTTCTTTGACCATTAACTGGCAATTTAGATCTATGTCTTACACCCTTATAACAACCTATTTTTATAAGATTAGTTATATTAGACTGAACATCCCTCTTAAGATCACCTTCCAATTTATTATACTTTTTGATAATTAGAGAATTAATCTTTATAATTGTCTTTTCATCTAGTTCTGATGTTCTAATTTTTGCATCTATTTTTAACTCTTTGCAAATAGATTCAGCCCTACTATTACCAATACCAAAAATATATGTTAATGCAATGACAAACCTTTTATTGTTGGGAATATTTACACCTGCTATCCTAGCCAAAATTAATATTATTTAATTGTTATTATTATTACTATTATGGGTTATTTTAGAAATATGACCCAATATCTTTTCAGTGATAAAGTTAGATGATTCTGAAGCATCTAGTTTATAAATCAAGCCTTTTGTTAAATAAAATTCTACTAAATCTTTAGAAGTGTCCTCATAAACTTTCTGACGGGACCTTATAACCTGATCATTATCATCTTTTCTATACATAAAATCACTAGATCCACAAATATCACAAATATTTTTCTCTTTTGTATTTTTATATAGCTTATTATAAATTTCACCACATTTAGCACATGTAAACCTAGACAACATCCTTTGTACTAAAATATTGCTATCTATTTTGAGCTCTAATACAGAATCAATTCCTTTACGCATAGAAGATAACATATCATCAAACTTCTTTGCCTGCGACACATTTCTTGGAAAGCCATCCATAATAAAGCCATTGTCATAATCAATATTTGCAATCCTATTTTCTATAATAGAAATAACAACATCATCCGGTACTAAATCACCTGAGTCCAAAAATGCAGCAGCTTTTAAACCAACATAACTTTTTTTGATAATCTCTTCTCGTAAAATGTTACCTGTAGATATTATAGGTAAAGAAAGCTTCTTAGATATTATTTTTGCTTGAGTTCCCTTTCCTGATCCTGGAGGTCCTAAAAAAATTAAATTTATCATCCTTAAATATTTGTTAATTTCTTACCCTTACCCTCCTTCTTTTTGCAGATCCAGAACCACCTTGAGCAACTGGGTTCATATGGGACTGTATCTGAGCAATCAAGTCTAAAATAACGTTAACAATAATTAAGATACCTGTACCGCCAATATGCAAAGGTATAGAAAATTCAGTCATTAATATTTCAGGAATCAAACAAATCAAAATTAAATATATACCACCCCCCAAAGTTAATCTAGCAATAACTTTATCCAAATAATTTGATGTCTTATCTCCAGGTCTAATACCAAAAATAAAGCAGTTATTCTTTTTTAAATTTTGAGATACGTCCTTTGTATTAAATATTATAGAAGAATAAAAGAAAGAGAAGAATAAAATTAATCCAGCAAATAAAGCTAGATATAGTATGCTACCCCTCCTAAACAAAGCTAAAAAACTATCAGAATACCCATCGCCAAATTGAGTCATGACAGATGGAAACATCAAAATGGAACTAGCAAAAATCGGAGGTATAACACCTGTAATATTAAGTTTTAATGGTAAAAATGAAGAATCATTCATCCCACTAATCCTCATCATTGCTGAACTAGGGTAGTGTATCTTTATTTTTTTGTGAGATTTTTCGACATATACAACAAAATAAACAAACAATATAAATGATAAGAAGAAAAACACTATAAATAGTGGTGAATACACTCCACTTTTAGAAAGATCAATAAATTGAGTAAAAGTAGCTGGTATAGAAGAAACTATACCAACAAAGATAATCAAAGATATTCCATTACCTATACCATTGGCAGTAATTCTTTCACCAAACCACATTAAAATTACAACACCACCAACTAAACAAACAACTGTAGTATATAGGAAGATTTTTGAATCTGAAATAAATATAGATTCACTAGAATTAGATAAAGCATAGTAAATACCAAGAGCTTGGAATAAAGCTAAAAAGATGGTTAGATACCTAGTATATTGATTAATTTTTGATTGTCCGTACTCACCCTCCTTCTTCAAAGCAGCAAGAGGTTTACTCATAGAAGACATTAGTTGCATTATAATAGAAGCAGTAATGTATGGCATAATATTTAAAGAAAATATACTCATTCTCTCCAAAGCTCCTCCAGAAAAAAGGTTGATCATGCCAAATATATTACCACCATCACTATTAAAAAAGTTAGAAACAACTTCAGCATTTATTCCTGGAATAGGTATAAATGTACCAAAACGGTATATTAATAATATAAAAATGGTAAATAATATTTTACTCTTAAGATTATTCACTGTCTATAAATACAAATTAATTTTTGAACTACCCAAATAAAGAAATTGACACTAATAAGCTCGTAAAGACATTTGAGAACTACATCAGAAATACTTTAAAAAATAAAAAAGGAGTTTACAAGGAGCTAACTTCCTTAATGATAAACTCTTCAATGGTTGATGAAAATAAATCGGCCTCTACTTTAACTTTACTATCAAATATTAATCTACCGGCAATTATCTTTACAATTTCATTTTCATTCTTTATTAAACCAATATCAGATAATATCTTCTTGGTAATAACAGAATCTTTTATATTATTTTTAACTACAGAACTTCTTATTAAATCTAGATTAATAACTTTATAATTTTTATCTTTTCTGCTTTTAAAACCAACTTTCGGCATTCTCTGACAGATAGAAGTTTGCCCACCTTCAAATGACTTTATTGCAACACCAGATCTAGATTTTTGACCCTTAACCCCTCTTCCACATGTTTTTCCGGTACCAGAACCAATACCACGACCAAGCCTTTTTTTCTTCTTATTATTTAGTGACTTTATATTTTTTAAATTCAAAGACATAGTTAAATGGATTTTATATTAATTAGATGCAAAACCTTATTCATCATTCCTACTTTCTCCTCAGAACAAATAAGGCTAACTTGACTACCAATTTTTTTTAAGCCAAGACCAATTAGATTAGCTTTTTGATTTTTAGTTAATTTAGATTTACTTCTAATCTGAGTAATTATTATTTTTTTTCCTAGAGTATTTTCCATAATAAATTAACTTAAAAACTTGTTTCTAATTTCAACAATTTTAGACACATCCTTAGATCTTCTCTCTGCTACAGTTCTTGGAGAAGAAAGCTCATCCAAGGCTTTAAAAGTAGCTTTAAGAATATTAAATGGATTAGAACTGCCAATTGATTTAGCTACTATATCAGATATACCAACACATTCAAAAACTGCACGCATTGAACCACCAGCTATTACACCTGTACCCATAGGTGCCATTCTTAAATGAACCTTAGCAGATGAGGAATATGACGTGACATCATGATGAATAGTTCTATTCTCTTTTAATGGTACCTTTACCATTCTTTTTTTTGCTGCTTCAGTAGCTTTCCTTCTTGCATCCATAACTTCTCTTGCATTTCCTTTAGCATAACCAACACGCCCCTTTTTATCACCAACTACGACAAGAGCTGAAAATGAGAAGTTTTTACCACCCTTTACTGTTTTTGAAACTTTCTTTACAATTACCAATATCTCGGTAAATTCATTTTGAGGTTTATCTTTATTATTTTTTACCATTGTTAGTCTAATTCAATCAGTTATAGTTATAATAATATTCCAGCTTCTCGACAAGAGTCAGCTATATTTCTTACTCTACCAAAATATTTATAAGGTCCTTTCTCAAAAATAAATGTCTGATCTTTTAAATCGGCATTTTTTTTGCACTTATCTGCAAATTTATTACCAACTAAAGTTGATAATTCCATACCAGTTAGTTTTTTTCTTTCACTATCAGAAAGTAATTGTGAAGAGAATGACTCAAGCACAACACCGTTTAAAGACTTCAAATAAACATAAATATTTTTATTTGTTCTTCTGACTCCAATTATAGATTTGTTTGATTTATTTCGAGCCTTTGTTTTTATCTTGGATCTATTTTTTCTTAATTCTTTTCCTTTTAAAAATGTCATAGTTAATAAAATATCAAAATTACTTCTTTTTCCCCTCTTTCCTTAATACAAAGGATCCTTTTTCTTTTATACCCTTACCTTTATATGGTTCAGTTTTTCTAAAAGACATAATTTGAGCGCAAATCTGACCTAATATCTCTTTATCAGGTGATTTTAACACTAAAATATTTGGTTTTTTAAATTCAGCTGAAACTAGGTCAGGTAATGGGTAGAATATTTCATGGCTATAACCTAGATAAAAAATTATTAACCCTTTATTTATATCAAATTTATAACCAACCCCTATAACTTCTAGCTCTGTTATAAAATCTTCTTTAATACCTTTAACAACATTAAAGACATTACTACGATCTGTACCATATTCAGCTCTAGCTTGCTTTGAGTTATTTTTTTTAATAAAAGTTATGGCATTATCTTTAGATTCTATCTTAATATTTTGAGATAGTTTATAAGATCTTACGTTGTTTTTATGACTAAAATGCAAAATATTATCCTTTACACTAAATTTAACATCACTAGGTATTTGCACTGGTAACTTCCCGACTCTTGACATAATTAAAAAACTGAAAATAAAATTTCACCCCCAACAGAGAGGTTTTTTGCTTTGTATCCTGTCATCAAACCTTTATTGGTTGATAAAATACAATCACCCAACCCATTTTTTATCACAGGGATATCATCATAAGAACAATAGTATCTTCTTCCGGGTTTGGAATATATATTTATCTCCTTTAATGATGGCTTATTGTTATGATATTTTAAAAATATTTTAAACCTCTTAAAATCTCCTTTTTCTACCTCTGTAAAATCTAAAATATAACCCTCATTTTTGAGGATATCCAAAATTCCTAAACGTAATTTAGATATTGGGGAAGATACAAAAATACGATTAGCAATATAACCATTTCTGATTATAGTCACTAAATCTGATACTGAATGATTTGCAAAACTCATAATAATTTACCAACTTGATTTTTTAACACCAGGGATCCTTCCCCAGTTTGCATAATGTCTAAAGTTTATTCTCGACATACCAAAATAACCTATAAAACCTCTAGGTCTCCCGTCAATTTCACATCTATTTCTAATTCTAATTTTAGAACTATTTCTTGGAAGTTCAGAGAGTTTTTTCATAGCAGATAATCTGTTATCAAAAGATTCATTTAGATCATTAGCTATTTTTCTTAATTCAGACCTTTTAGTTTCTAGCTTAGTTGCAAGAGACTTTACTTTATTATTTCTTAATATAGCACTTTTTTTTGCCATTGTAGTAGTAATTAATTAATTTTAGCATTAATAGGAACATTTAATTTCTTTAATAAATATAAAGATTGTTCTTTATTTTTTGCATTAGTTACAATATTAATATCCATTCCAAAGGTTCTTAAAACATTGTCTAAATCAACCTCCAAAAATACACTTTGGTCACTGACACCAAAACTATAATGATGGCTGTCATTAAAAGACTTAGCAGGAAGTCCCCTAAAATCTCTAACTCTTGGTAAAGCAATGTAGATCAATCTATCAAGAAATTCATACATTTTTTTATTTCTAAGAGTTACATAGTAACCAATTACAGAATTTTGTCTTAATTTAAATCCTGCTATTGATTTTTTTGCTATAGCGTTAACTGGCTTTTGACCAGTTATTAAGGATAACTCTTTTTCAATATAAGAAAGAATGTTTTTATTATTATCAGTAGCTTTAATTGCAACATTAATACTTACTTTTTTAATAGATGGAACCTCCATTACATTCTGCAAAGAGAAATGTTCTCTTAATTCATTTTTTGACTTAGTATAAAGCTCTTTAGTATAAGACATAATATTAACCTATTTTTTTACCAGTTTTTCTAGAAACTCTAGTTTTTCTCTTAAATTCTTTACCTTCTCCTTCTTCTGTTATAAATTTAATTTTAACAGCCTTGTCATCTTCAATGTGTGAAATATTAGATCTATGTATTTTCTTTGGAGTCTTTATAATTTCTCCTGCAGAATTAGAAGTTGGTTTTTTATGGATAGTCGCAAGATTGACACCATCTACTATAACATATTCTTCTAAAATATTTAAAATCTTACCTTGCTTTCCTTTATTAGATCCAGAATTTACAATAACTAAATCATTTTTCTTAAACTTGTTTGCCATATCTATAAAACTTCTGAAGCAAGTGAGGAGATTTTTAAAAAACCTTTTTGTCTTACTTCTCTTGAAATCGAACCAAAAACACGAGTGCCAACTGGCTCTCTATTATTATCTATTAATACAACAGCATTATCATCAAATCTAATTTCACTACCATCTTTTCTTGAGATTGAGTTTCTTGTTCTAACGATTACCGCTTTCATAACCTGCCCTTTTTTTACTTTAGAACCAGGAATAACACTAATAACAGACACAACAATAATATCAGAAATACCAGTTATCATATGCTTACTACCACCGAGAACTTTTATACATCTTACTAACTTTGCCCCAGAGTTATCAGCAACATTGAGCTTTGTCTGCATTTGAATCATGTCTAATCTATTTTATTACATTTAATATTTTCCACCTTTTTCTCTTAGATATAGGCCTAGAAGCGACAATTTCAACTTTATCGCCAACAATAACATCAACATTATTACTATCAACTAAATATTTTTTTTTGACATTAATAAACTTTTTGTACTTTGGATGTTGTTTTCTAATTATAGAAACTACTTTTATAGTACTGTTATCAATAATGTTTAAAACTTCTACTCGCATTATTTTTTAATTATTTATCTTAGTTAATGTTCTGGCTATTTCTTTTCTCAAAGTCTTAAACCTCTTAACATCAACACTAGCACCTGCAGAACGTTTAACTCTAAGAGTTAATAACTCCTTTTTCTTAGAAGCAACATCTGCAAACAAATTTTTTATTTTAATATTATCTTCAGTCATAAAATTTTATAAACAGCTAAAAACCATAATTTTTAAATATACATAGTTTTACCAAAGAGGAGTTGATTTTAGTTATAAGAACTAAAATTGCAAGTAACTAATATACTCTCTCAATAACTTTAACTTTAAATGGCAATTTTCCAGATGATTTAGACAGGGCCTCGTGAGCAACATCACAAGAAACGCCATCTACTTCAAATATTATTTTACCAGGTTTGATATTCATGGCATAAAATTCAACACTACCTTTACCTGAACCCATCCTTACCTCAGCTGGCTTTCTAGTAATTGGAGTATGAGGGAAAACTTTTATCCACAATTTACCTTTCCTTTTCATACATCTAGTGATAACTTTTCTAGCTGCCTCTATCTGTCTAGAATTAATTTTACCGGAATCAAGTGCCTTTAAAGCAAAAGATCCATATGATATTTTATCACCAGAAGTAGCGTTACCTTTAATTTTCTTACCACCCTTTTGACTCTTTCTATATTTTGTTTTACTTGGTGTTAACATTTTTAATATAATTTAACTACTTCTTATTAATCCAAACTTTAATACCAATGATACCATAAGTTGTGTGAGCGTTAGCAATAGCATAATCAATATCACTTCTCAAGGTATGTAATGGGATTGAACCTTCCTTATAACTTTCAGATCTGGCAATTTCTGCACCAGATAATCTACCAGAACACTGTACTTTTATACCTAATACATAGCTTTTCATAGCAGATTGTATTGATCTTTTTACTACTTTTTTAAAGTTAGCTCTATTTTCTATCTGCCTTGCAATATTTTGAGCAACAAGAGACGCATTAATATCAGGCTTATCTATTTCAATAATTTTTACATCAACATCCATATTAGCTATTTTTTTTACTTGTCTACTAATCTTTTCAATGTCAGATCCCTTTTTACCAATAATAACACCCGGTCTAGAAGTATGAATAATCAAGCTAACCTTATCAGAGGTTCTTTCGATAATAATTTTATTTCTATCAATGTAGCAGTGAGAATATTTTTTTTCTACAAAATCAGCTATCTTGATATCATCGATTAGGTTTTTAGCATAGTTTTTTTTATCAAACCAAACTGAATTCCATTTTTTATTTTTTAATACTCTAAATCCTACCGGATTAACTTTTTGACCCATTATTTTATAATTAATTTATTTCTCAGCTAAATAAACTCTAATATTAGTAAATCTTTTTAAAATTCTACTAGATCTACCTCTTGCTCTTGTAGCCATTCTCTTCAAAGTAAAAGCCTTACCAACATCAAATTTTTCTACATATAATTCATCTATATCTAAATTATGATTATTTTCAGCATTTGAAAGTGCGGATAAAATTAACGACTTTACGTAATTAGCCATTTTTAGATTACAAAATGATAAATTTCTAACTGCATCAGAAGCTTTCATGCCAGTAACAGAGCCAGTTACTCTAGTAACTTTTAAAGGACTAGTTTTTACTGACTGCAAATAAGCAGTTGAATATATTTTTTTATCTTTCTTAGTCATAACTATCTTTTAACTTTTTTATCTCCGGCGTGACCATAAAATATTCTAGTTGGTGAAAACTCACCTAACTTATGACCAATCATATCTTCAGTTACTAAAACAGGAATAAATTTTCTACCGTTATGAACCAAAAAGGTAAAACCAACAAACTGAGGTAATATGGTGGACCTTCTTGACCATGTTTTAATAATTTTTTTCGCAGTACCTTCGGTTGCGTTTTTTACTTTTTTTAGTAAGTAATGGTCTACAAAAGGTATTTTCCAAGATGATCTAGACATTTTTATAAATTAATTTTTCTTTCTTGTTTTAACAATAAGTCTATTAGACTTTTTCTTAGACCTGGTTTTCTTACCCTTAGCCAGAACTCCAGTTGGAGAAACGGGATGTCTACCACCAGAAGTCCTACCTTCTCCACCACCATGCGGATGATCAACAGGGTTCATAGCAACACCCCTTACTGTGGGTCTAATACCAAGCCATCTTTTTCTACCAGCCTTACCAATAGAAGTATTTTTATTATCTGAATTAGATACTGCACCAATAGTGGCCATACAGTCAAGTAAAAACATTCTAATTTCTCCAGATTGCATCTTGATTAATGCATAACCGTTGTCTTTTCCTACTAGCTGAGAATAAGAACCGGCTGACCTAGAAACCGCACCTCCTTTACCAGATTTTAATTCAATATTATGAATTATTGTTCCAATTGGTATTAATTTTAACGGCATGGCATTACCAGGATTGACATCCAAAACATTTTTTTTTGATGATTTAATTTTATCACCAACATTTAATTTGCTAGGGGAAATTATGTATGAATAAACATTATCTGTATATTTTATCAAAGCAATAAAAGCAGTTCTATTAGGATCATATTCAATTCTCTCAACAGCGGCCTCGATATCAAACTTGTCTCTTTTAAAATCAATAAAACGATATAATTTTTTATGACCAACGGATCTGTGCCTTACTGTTATCCTACCGGTATTATTGCGACCAGCAGAAGATTTTACCAAACCAGATGAAAGAATTTTCATAGGAGAGCCCTTGTGAAGATCTGACCTATCTATAGTTTTAAGACCCCTCATAGAAGGAGTAACTGGTTTATAATTTTTTATTGCCATTTCTTAATCTTGAAAATTTATTTTTTGATCTTTTTTAACTTTAACAAAAGCTTTTTTAAAGCCACTTCTAACACCCAATTTGCCTTTAAACCTCTTTACCTTACCATCATAACTGGAAGTATTAACCCTAATAACGTCAACAGAGTAAGTGCTTGATATTAACTTTTTAATATCATTTTTTGTTAAGGATTTTGCAACTTTAAAACAATAAATACCATCTTCAATCATAGGATTGGTCTTTTCAGTATATATTAAAGCTTTTACTTGGTTATAATCCGACATTTTTTATCTAATTAAGCTTTTATTTCTAAATATTTACCAATATTATCCAATGCTTCTTTTTGCAGGATAATATTTTTAAAACTAAATAAATCATATATATTTAATGAATCTACAGATTTACAATGAAAATTCTTGATATTCTTAACTGATTTGATAAATGAGTTGTTATTTTTGTCATCACCATTATATAAATAAACAGAATTTTCAATTTTATTATCTTTGATAAATTTAGCTACATTTTTAGTTTGTGGCTTTTCCATAAAAATATCTGACAACAACAATAGCTTGTTATCGTCAATTTTAGAAAATAATGCATCTGCAATAGCTTTTTTTTTCATTTTTTTTGGTAAGTCGAACTCAAAAATACGACCCTTTGGTCCGAAACAAGTCCTTCCTCCCCTAAATTGAACTGACCTTCTACTACCTTGTCTTGCTCTACCTGTTCCCTTTTGGCTATGAGGTTTGGCAGTAGTGCCAGAAATTTCAGACATTTCCTTAACTCTTGCGGATGCTGACCTAATATTACTTCTATATCTTCTTAGGGCAAGTGACAACAAATCATCTGAAGATCTTTCATGAGTTAATTCAATCTCCTTCTCAGAAATAGAACTATTTTTAAAATTAATATCTTTTATCTTTACCATTTTTATTATATTATCTATCGGCTATCAATGATTTACTTTAATAAATACATCAGATCTCTTACTACCTGGAATAGCACCCCTTACAGCAATAACTTTTTTTTCTTGATCAAGAACTATTATTTCTAAGTTTTTTACAGTAACTTTAGAATTACCCATATGTCCTGCCATTTTCTTACCTTTAAATACCTTACCCGGATCTTGACACTGACCTGTAGAACCATGAGATCTGTGAGATATAGAAACACCATGAGTAGCCTCTAATCCAGCAAAACCATGTCTTTTCATACCTCCAGCAAAACCTTTACCAATGGAAACTCCACTAATAGCAACTTTATCTCCTTCTTTAATAAAATCAAACTGATTAATTACATCACCCACATTATATTTTGGAGATTGTGTGGTTTGATAACCAAAAGTATTCTTATAATTTCCAACCTTCTTTTTTTTCAAAATACCAAGAAGATTCTTGGGGATATTTTTATCTTTACTAGCTTTATTATATGCAACTAATGTAAGTGAGTTACCACTATTATCTAACTTTTTTATATCTATTACGGCAGTGTCATGTAATTCTATAAAAGTTAAAGGAACCATTCTATCATCTTTATCAAAAACATGACTCATTCCTATCTTTTTACCAGCTAATTCTAACATTATATTTAATTATTACTTTGTTGACATCTTAATATCCACACCTGCAGAAAGATTTAACTTCATTAAAGCATCAACAGTTTGCAAGGTTGGTATAATAATTAGTAATCTTTTATAAGATCTAATTTCAAACTGCTCTCTAGAATCCTTATTAACATGAGGAGACTTGATAACAGTAAATTTTTTATTCTTAGTAGGTAAAGGAACTGGACCTTTGATAGTGGCACCAGTTCTCCTAACTGTAGAAACTATTTCATTAATAGCTTTATTTAGTATATTATTATCAAAAGATTTTAATGATATTTTGATTACTTCAATATTACTTCTCATATCTTATTTTATCACCTTTGATACTACTCCAGCTCCCACTGTTCTACC
>TARA_Y100000385_G_C13109628_1_pt1 | contig 24022 bp, 17 predicted proteins | sample TARA_Y100000385 | Tara Oceans TARA_Y100000385 (sample SAMEA2620980) | marine metagenome | biome: marine biome (ENVO:00000447); feature: surface water layer (ENVO:00002042); material: "saline water (ENVO:00002010), including plankton (ENVO:xxxxxxxx)" | depth 5 m
TTGTTATGGTAAAGGTCCCACCCAACATGTCATCCATACTAATTTTACCGTCTCTAGCTTTAATAGCAAGCCGTTTAATTTCAGACTCGACTCCAGCAAAATCTAATAATTCTGCATTTCGAACAACAGGAACCATCAATCCTTTCGGTGAACTTACGGCTATCGAAATATCCGCGTAGTCAAAATAAACGACTTCTTTGCCATCAATCATCGCATTTACATCGGGAAATAATTTAAGAGCTTTAGTTACTGCTTTAGTGAAAAAAGACATAAAACCAAGGCCAACACCATGGGTTTCCTTAAATGCTTCCTTATAAATTTTTCGTAAATCCATAATAGGCTTCATATCTATCTCATTGAAGGTAGTCAACATAGCAGTCTCATTTTTTACTGCAACTAATCGTTCTGCAACCTTTCTACGAAGTACAGACATTTTTTTATTTTCTGACCCTCTGGATCCAACTCCTAAGCCCATAGAAGCTTTGGCTCTTATTACATCTTCTTTGAGTATTCTTCCCCCCTTACCTGACCCAAAAATATCATCTATTCTATTTTCATCCATCATTTTTTTTGCAGCAGGAGATGGAGTTCCTGCAGCATAGGAATTTTCATTGGTAGAAACTGGCTTATTAGTAGGAATATCTGTATGTGGTTTAATTGAAGCTACTTTTATACTAGCAGATGAATCACCAGAAACTGAAGTATCAATAGTACATACTAGACCCCCCACTTCAATAGCTTCCCCCTCATCTACCTTTATGGAAATTGCTCCACTTTCTTCGGCGGCTATCGTTAAAGTAGCTTTGTCAGAGTCTATTTCACAGATCTCTTGATCTTTCTCAACATATTCTCCTTCGGCCACTAGCCAAGTTGCAATCTCAACTTCAGAGATAGATTCGCCGGGAGATGGAATAGTCATTTCAATGATCATAGCAGTATATTTTGACTTCTTAATTTATTTTATAATTTAAAAACTCTTTCTATCACATCCTGCTGTCTTCTTGCAGAACGTTTTGAAGAACCTGAAGCGGGAGTAGCACTTACGCTTCGAGCAACTAACTGAAGGGGCAGTTCTCTCCAACTTCTTAACAAAAATCCCCAAGCTCCCATATTTTCTGGTTCTTCTTGTGCCCATATATAAGTCTTTACTTTTGAATACTTGGCTACAAGGGATTGTAATTTTATTATAGGAAAAGGATATAACTGCTCTACTCTAACCAAAGCTATGTCAGAAGATTTGGTTTGCTCTTTGTGTGCTAATAATTCGTAATAAAGCTTACCGGAACAAAAAACTAACTTAGTTACTTTTTCAACCTCAGCAGAAGTATCATCAATCACTTCTTGAAAAGATCCTTTTAAAAAGTCTTGAATGGGAGAAAGGCATTTCGGATGGCGTAATAAACTTTTAGGACTCATGACCACAAGTGGCTTTCTAAAGTCTCTGTGTAACTGTCTTCTCAGTAAGTGAAAAAAATTGGCAGGAGTCGTCGCATTAGCTATTTGCATATTGAGCTGCCCACACAACTGGAGATAGCGTTCTAAACGTGCACTAGAATGTTCAGCTCCCTGCCCCTCGTAACCATGCGGCAACAAGAGAACCAAGCTATTGTATATTTCCCATTTATCCTCGGCAGCTGAGAGATATTGATCAATTAGTATCTGTGCCCCATTAGAAAAATCTCCAAATTGAGCTTCCCAAATAGTCAATCCATCTGGGGCAGCCATAGCAAAACCATAATCAAAGCCTAAAACACCATATTCGGACAATAGGGAATTATAAATTTGAAATTTCGCCTCTAGCCCTTCCATATGATTTAATGGATTAACTCTTTCTTCGGTGATGATATCTCTTAAAATTGCATGTCTATGAGAGAAAGTACCTCGTTCTACATCTTGCCCTGTCATTCTAACTTCTTTCCCTTCGGTCAATAGAGATCCGTAAGCCATAAGCTCAGCCATACCCCAATCTACAATTTGAGTCTCTTCAACCATTCGTTCTCTATCTTTAAGTAACTTTAATGATTTCTTAAAAAAAGTATGGCCTTCTGGAGGAGTGTATAGAGCGCGTGAAATAATGGATAGTTGTTCCTCAGAAATTCCTGTTTCTGGTGAAAAATTAAAGTCGACTTCTTGAGCTTTTCGAATGTGAGCCCATTCTTTCTCCATGAATCTTGTAATGCTGGTTGTGTTCTCTTTTCTGGCCTCCGAAAGATCAACTTCTAATAATTCTTTAAATTGAATGGCCATCTCCTTGACCATATTAGCTTCTACTATCCCTTGAGAAATTAATTTTTGATGATAGATTTCTCTAGGATTGGAATGTTTGGAAATAGCTTCATATAAATTGGGCTGAGTAAATCTAGGCTCATCTCCTTCGTTGTGTCCATAACGACGATAACACAAGAGGTCAATGAACACATCTTTTCTGAACTCTTGCCGGTAGGCGGCAGCAAAATTTATGGAATGGACAACAGCCTCTACATCATCACCATTGACATGAAGCACGGGGCTCAATGTTGTTTTTGCCACATCAGTACAATAAATACTAGAGCGACCGTCAAGATAATTGGTTGTAAAGCCTACCTGGTTATTGATGACAATATGTACACTTCCACCTGTCTTATATGCAGGTAGCTGAGCCATCTGTAAAATTTCAAAAACTAATCCCTGTCCAGCAATAGCAGCATCTCCGTGAATAATAATAGGTAATAATTTAGCATCATCACCTGCGTAGCTGTGCTCAATTTTTGCACGAGATATTCCCTGCATAACAGATCCCACTGCTTCAAGATGAGATGGATTTGGAACCAAACACATACGAACATCTTTGCCAGAATCTGTAGTCACATCATAAGAGTATCCCAAATGATATTTGACATCTCCATCAAATTCTTTGTCTTCATAACCTAAACCTTCAAACTCTTTAAATACTTGTTTATAAGGTTTTTTAAAAATGTTGGCTAGTACATTTAATCTTCCTCTGTGAGCCATTCCAATTACAAACTCCTTAATATTCATAATCGAACCATATTCAACCAAGGCGTCTAGAGCAGGAATCAGGGCTTCTCCACCTTCGAGTGAAAAACGCTTTTGCCCGACATATTTAGTATGGATAAAACTTTCAAAAGCAACCGCTTCATTTAGTTTTTTGAGCATTTGCTTTTTCTGATTAAGGGTAAATAATGGTTGATTATCATTTTTATGAATATAATTCTTAATCCAGTTCCTCTCACTTGAATTACGAATATACATATACTCTACCCCAATCGACTGACAATAAACCTTGTTCAAATGAATAACAATATCAGACAAAGTGGAAGGACCAATACCGCATTGTGTCCCTGCTTGAAATACAGTTTCTAAATCTGAATTTTGCAGGTTAAAAAACTCAATATTTAATTTTGGCTGATAGTCTCGTCGCTCTCTTACAGGATTTGTTTTTGTAAATAAGTGGCCCCTCTGCCTGTAAGCATCGATTAAGTTAATTACATCAAACTCTTTTCTAAAGGATTTTGGAAACTGAGATTCAATCTCATCACGGGTATAAGATTCATTGGCAAAATCATAGCCCTGGAAAAAGCTTCTCCAAGTTTGCTCTACTGAATCTGGATTCTTTAGATATTGTTCGTATATCTCTTCAAAAAAAGCTGAGTTTGCTGCTCCTAAAAATGAATAATTATCCATTGTTTTCTTAAACAAAAATATTTATGATAAAAATAAACATTTTATTCTTCCAAGCCCTTTGTTGTGATTTCTTTTTCCTTGTTTTTGTAATAGTTTTTTATCAATACTTTCTGAAGACAAATCAAAACAATCAGTTTTCGCATAGAAAAGTATAGATTATCAGAACTATTCTGAAAAATAACTTTAGAGAGTTTATTCTCAGAAAATCAACTGTATAAGGCACTTAATCTAAATATTTACCGATGCAATTACGAGCCAAAAGGCTAATTAAAGAGCCAATTGATCATTGAGTTCCGCCATTGTTTTTTAGTACTATTCAAAAGAGAAGAACACCAATTATAATATAACAACTCTTTTTCTAACAGTATCGTGATTTTCTGTAACCAAAATAAATCTCTTGTGTAATCTTTGTAATATTCAAGTTAGAAATCGATTAATTCTGTCTAATCATGAGTAATTCTGAAAACTCTTTTAGACTAGACTTTCGCTCCTCAGAGACTTGAAGTAGACCTATATGATTTAATGCAATCTGGTGATGGTAATCCATCATTTCAAGGCAATATTTTTTAACCTGAAGAACATCATAAACTTCCATGACCTTATCTATTTTTTCTTTTGGGTCAAAATTTTTACTCGAAAAATATATGTCTAAAACGACTCTATGATTGGCTTTTGCCAGTTCTCTTGCTTTTATATATAAACATGTTTTTTTATTACTCAATATGTCGCCTGCTATCTGCTTTCCAAAATCTTTTTGACGGGCGTATACATCTAAGATATCATCCATAAGTTGAAAAGCAATCCCCAAATGTAAACCAAAGGCATACAAATGAGCTTGATCTTGCTTTGATGCTCCCGAAATTAATGCCCCAATCTGCAAAGAACATGCAAGTAAAACTCCTGTTTTGTATTTTATCATCTTGATGTATGAAGCCATAGAAACATCTTCCTTATTTTGAAAATTCATGTCGTATTGCTGACCTTCACAAACCTGAAGTGCTGTGGTATTAAAAACTTTCATCAAAGAGGGCAAATATGCGGAGTCAACCTTAACGATAGCTTCGTAAGCTTTCACAAAAAGAGCATCTCCTGATAGAATTCCGATATTTGAATCCCACTTTTCATGAACAGTCTGTAATCCTCTTCTAAGAGGAGCTTCGTCCATGATGTCATCATGAACGAGAGTAAAGTTATGAAACAACTCAATGGCCAAAGCTTGAGGCATAGCTCTTTGTAAATCAAACCCATAAATATCGGCTGACAAAAGAACTAGAATAGGACGCAATCGCTTGCCACCTAAATTCAGAAAGTAATCGATAGGGGCGTACAATTCTTTCGGATCATTAGCGAAGGAAGTGGCAATAATTTCTTGCTGAAAAAGTCTCTGTAATTCGACTATTGATTTTGGTTTGTCCATATTTTTTGTCAGCTATATTTTGGCACATCTAGAAAAAATAAATTATTCTTCTAAAACCTCTCTTTTAGGAAGAATTAATGCATCAATTTCAATATCGTTTTCTTCATCGAGTATATCTATTAGAGGTTCTCTAAAAGAACTTGTGGTAATCATTCGCTCTAAGGACAAAAGTAAAGAAGGAAGTAAAAGAAGGTTCGCAGTCATCGCAAACAAGAGGGTTACAGAAACTAATAATCCAAGAGCAACTGTTCCTCCAAAATCCGAGGCAATAAATATAGAAAAACCGAAAAATAAAACAATAGAAGTGTAAAACATACTTATCCCTGTCTCATTTAGTGCCTTGATGACTGCAATGCGAATATTCCAATGATTAGCTTTTAATTCTTGCCTATACTTAGCCAGAAAGTGAATGGTATCGTCAATTGAAATACCAAAAGCAATACTAAATACCAAAATGGTAGAGGGTTTAATTGGTATTCCAAAATAGCCCATAAGAGCTCCTGTAAATACTAGAGGAATTAAATTAGGCAAGAGAGATACTACGACCATTCTTGAAGAAGAAAACATCCAAGCCATTAATATTGCAATTAGAGCAATAGCTAACATCAGGCTACTAAATAAATTAGTTACGAGGTATCGTGTTCCTTCCAGAAACAAAACACTAGTTCCTGTAATAGAGACATTATATTTGCTTGGATTAAATATCGTATCGATCTTCGGCCTTATAGAATCTTTGAGTGTCTTCATTTGCTTGGTTCCAATATCTTTCATCAAAGCAGATACCCTGGCAATACTTTTAGTCGAATCAACAAATGACGAAAATAAATCATCCCCACCTCCAAGAGTATTTTTAGCATACTTCATAATAAAGTTTTTCTCTTGAGAGTTAGGTAAACTATAATAGTTTGGGTTCCCATTGTAATATGCTTGTTTAGAAAACTTAGCCAAATCTAGTATTGAAGTAGTGCTTGATATTTCTGGATAGGCTGACAATAATTCTTCTAATTTTTGAATTCTTTTAAGAGTAGACGATTTACTAACACCATTCTTCTTTTGCGTATCAATTACAATTTCAAATGGCATTACCCCAGAAAAATTGTCTTCAAAAAAAAGCAAATCAATAATCAAAGGATCATCCTTTGGAATATCATCTACAATATTTCCCGAAGTCTGAATTTTTGACAAGCCAAAGAATGCTATAAGTAATAAACACAATGTAGTGGCATAAACTTTGGGTCTATGGTGCAAGACGATTCTTTCCATCCATGCTGTTAATTTATTAATCCAGTTTCGCTCTAGATGAGAAAGATGCCTAGCCTTGGGAGCAGGCATAAAACTACAGACTGAGGGAATTACAAGCAATGAAATTAAAAATACTAACAAAATATTGATGGAGGCTACTATGCCAAACTCCACTAACATCTGAGTTTGTGTGATAATAAAAGTAGCAAAACCAGCTGCTGTGGTAGCGTTAGTCATAAATGTAGCATTCCCTACTTTTTGAATAACACGACTTAATGCTTTTACTTTATTTCTATGAAGTCTAAATTCATTGTGATACTTGTTTAGCAAAAAAATACAATTTGGTATTCCAATGACAATAATAAGAGGGGGGATGAGTGCTGTCAGTATTGTAATCTTGAAGCCCAATAGTGCAATTGTTCCTAAAGCCCACACCACTCCAATACCTACTACTAGCATGGAATAAAACATGGCAGTAAAGGATCGAAAAAACAACAACATAATGAACGCGGTGATACCTAATGCTAGGAATATAAATAAGTGTACCTCAGATTTCGTTTTAATGGTGCTCTTTGTTCGAATATAGGGCAAGCCAGAATAATGAACTTTAACGTTCATCGAAATTGAAAAGGGCTCAACCACCTTCTCTATAGATTGAATCAATCCAATTCGTGCCTCAGAATCTAATAATGGCTTATTAAGTGTTAATGCCATTAAGTAAGTCTGCTTATACTCATTGTAAAATATTTTTCGATAAAAGGGCAAAGACTTCAGTTCCTTTTCTACACGAATAACCTCAAGATCTGAATTTAGTCGATCTGTATTTACTCGTTTAAAATCAAAGGATTTTGTCGTTTCATTTTTATATATATTTTGTGCCTGAAGAATAGAAACAACTTCTTCAACTCCCGATACTTCTCTCAAGTCCTCGGAAAGGTCATGAAAAATATTAAACTTATTTAAGGTAAATAAAGAGTCGCATTGAAAACCAATCACCATCACATTTCCTTCTTCTCCAAAATGAGTCAAAAAGTCCTGATACTCTAAAAATATTGGATCATCGTTGGGCAGCAAAGGCATAAACTCATAAGAGTATAGTACTTCCTTTGCTTTTTGGGACATAAAAAATGTTCCTATAGCTAAAGCTATTAGTAAAAATATTTTATTTCTGAGTATAAAACGGGAAATGAATATCCACATAAATGTTTGGTACTGAAATCTAGATTATAAAATGAATAATTTAACAATCATTAAACTAAACTTTCATAATTTCAATTTCTTTCTCTTTTAAAATCTCTTCGACCTTGGAAATAAAATTGTCGGTTAATTTTTGAATAGAAACTTCAGCGTCTTTTCCTAAATCTTCCGCTAAACCTTCTTTACCTAGATTTTTGATCTCATCATTGGCATCTTTTCGGGCACTTCGAATAGAGACTTTACAATTTTCGGCTTCAGCTTTGGAACGCTTCACCAAATCAACTCGACGTTCTTCGGTTAAAGGAGGAATATTAATGATTAACATCTCTCCATTGTCCATAGGACTAAAACCTAAATTGGAGTTAATAATAGCCTTGTTTAATTCCGTCAACATAGCTTTCTCCCATGGCTGAACAGTTAATGTCCTGGCATCTGGCGTACCTACATTAGCAACCTGAGGCAAAGGAGTCATAGTCCCGTAGTAGTCAACAATTACTCCAGAAAGCATTTGGGTATTAGCTCTTCCAGCACGAATCTTTAATAGTTCTGCTTCAAAATGGCTGATCGATTTTCCCATACTCTCATTTGCAGAATCTAGTGTAAATTGTACATCTTCGTTCATTATTATTTTTTAAAGTTCACTAAGGTTCCCACTTTGTTTCCATTGACCACATTAATAAGATTTCCTGAAATATTCATATTAAAAACCAAGATTGGTAATTTGTTTTCATTGCATAAAGTAAAAGCAGTCATATCCATTACATTCAAACCTTTTCTGTACACCTCATCAAATGAAATAGTATCATATTTTTTTGCTTTTGGATCTTTCTCTGGATCAGCAGTAAAAATACCATCTACTCGAGTTCCTTTTAAAATCACATCAGCTTCAATTTCTATAGCACGCAATGTGGCTGCAGTATCAGTTGTAAAATATGGATTTCCGGTCCCTGCTGAGAAAATTACCACACGGCCTTTATCTATGTGACGAATTGCCCTTCTTCGAATAAAAGGCTCAGCTACCTCATCCATTTTTAATGCAGACATTAAACGTGTTTTCACATGAATATGCTCCAAGGCTGACTGTAAGGCTAAGCCATTAATTACTGTTGCCAACATGCCCATATAATCTCCTTGGACTCTATCCATTCCACTATTCGCAGCTTGCACTCCACGAAAAATATTCCCACCCCCAATAACTACAGCTATCTGGCAACCTTGCTCCACTACTTTTTGAATTTCTTTAGCATATTCGGAAATTTTATCAGGGGAAATACCATATTCAGCCTCCCCCATAAGAGCCTCACCACTTAACTTTAGAAGTATTCTTCTGTATTTCATAGTCTTTATATATACATCAAAGATAAATAAATCAGTCTAAGAAAAAATGTAGATCTTGATAATTTATGAACACAAAAAAACACCCTCGGGGTGTTTTTTATTAAGCAAAAAAAGGAATTCTTAACTAGCCTAAAGCTACTCTTTTAAAACTAGATACAGAAAGATCCCCATAAGTGGAAATATATTGTGCTACATTTTTACTTTCATCTTTGATAAAATCTTGATCAAGTAAACACATTTCTTGATCTAAAGTAGTATTGTCTGCAACAAAACGAGAAATTTTTCCTGGAACAATTTTGTCCCATATTTTCTCTGGTTTACCTTCAAAAGAAAGTTGCGATTCAATATCAGATTTTGCTTTGGCTAATACCTCCTCAGTTAATTGAGACATAGAAATGTACTTTGGTACATTCTTCAATACTTTTCCTAAACGAGCTAATTCGACGTTTTCTTTTTGAATAACAGCAATTCTGGCTTCAGTTTCTGAGGCAACGAAGCCTGAATCAAAATCCTTAAAAGATAAAGTTGATGCTCCCATGGAGGCAACTTGCATAGACAAGTCCTTTGCAAGCTCAGCAACATTATCTACGACTTTGTCCATCCCCACCAAAACTGCAATCTTAGATCCATGAGTGTAAGAACCTACATATTGAGCTTCTACTCGCTCAAATCCTTTAATTTCAATTTTCTCACCTATAACACCAGATTGTTCTGTTAGCTTTTGGGAAACTGTCATTCCACCAAAATCAGCTGCAAGAAAAGCTTCTTTGCTATCATGAGAAAGTGCAATATCAGCAAAATCGGATGCAAGAGATTTAAACGATTCATTAATTGCAACAAAATCTGTTTCACAAGCAACTACAATTGCAACACCGATCGTGTTGTCTTCATTAATCTTAGTCAATGCTACTCCTTCAGAGGCATCTCGATCTGCTCGATTTGCAGCTATTTTCTGGCCTTTTTTTCTAAGTATATCAACAGCAGCATCAAAGTTCCCTTCAGATTCTACAAGAGCTTTCTTGCAGTCCATCATTCCGGCACCCGTTTGCTTTCTAAGATTATTTACTTCTGATGCGGTAATTTTCATAATTACAAAACATAAACATTAGTAACTGAACTATATAAAATTGTTCTTATATAATTATTTGGATTTTTTCGATTTGACTTCTTTAATAGGTTTAGCATCATTAGGTGCTTTTTTAGCAACTTTTTTATTTGTTATTTTCTCAGCAATGACTTTGGTCTTTACTTTTGTTTTAAGTCTGGGCTTTGCTTTCGTTATGGCTTTAATCTTTTCTTCTGACTTTTGTTCAGTTTTCTTATTGACTTTTACTTCTGAATTTAGTTCAGTTTTCTTGTTGACTTTTAACTCTGACTTTAATTTGAGTTTCTCATCAAATTCACCTACTTCATTAAATTTTACGTCAGTTTCTTTCTTAATTGTATCAGTATCTTCTATATCTTTTTTAGCAGCAGCTTGAAAATCTTTTTCCTTTTTTCTATCCGACAGACCTTCGATTACTCCAGCATTTAAAGCATTAATGATTATGGTAATCGATTTAGAGGCATCATCATTTGCAGGTATTGCGAAATCAACTAATTCTGGATCAGAATTGGTGTCAACAATAGCAAAAGTTGGAATACTTAACTTTCTTGCTTCAGCAATGGCAATAGCTTCGCGTTTTACATCTACAACAAAAAGAGCCGCAGGCAAACGAGACATATCTGAAATGGAACCTAAATTTTTTTCTAACTTTGCTCGCTGACGATCAATTTGAAGGCGTTCTCTCTTGGAAAGAACTAAAAATGTGCCATCGGCTTTCATTTTGTCAATAGAGGACATTTTTTTCACTGCCTTTCTAATAGTAACAAAATTAGTCAACATACCACCAGGCCACCTTTCTGTAATATATGGCATATTTACATCTTGCGCAGCTTTAGCAACAATTTCTTTTGCTTGTTTTTTTGTCGCTACATACATGATTTTTCTTCCTGAACGGGCAATCTTTTTCATGGCCTCTGAAGCCTCATCTAGTTTTACTTTTGTTTTGTTTAGGTCAATGATATGGATTCCGTTTCTCTCCATAAAAATGTAAGGAGCCATATTGGGATTCCATTTTCGTGTAAGGTGTCCGAAGTGAACTCCTGCATCTAAAAGTTCTGTAACTTTTGTCATGGGTCTTTTTGTTTACTTTCTTTTTACGTTTTTTTTTTCGCAATCACTAAGTAATGCCTTAGCAGTCTCAGCAATTTAGATACTAAAACATTATTAACGTTTAGAAAACTGAAATTTCTTACGAGCTTTCTTCTGTCCTGGCTTTTTACGCTCAACCATTCTAGGATCACGAGTAAGTAGTCCGTGCGGTTTGAGTGCCAATCGATGATCAGGATCTATTTTAATAAGGGCACGAGAAATTCCTAATCGGATTGCTTCTGCTTGCCCAGTAATACCACCGCCATCAACATTTACGTTGATGTCATAAATACCCTCAACGCCTGCCAATACCTGAGCTTGCTCAAGTTTGTATTGTAGCGTCGCAGTAGAGAAATAATCTTTTACATCTATGCCGTTAACTGTAACTAGGCCTTTTCCATCTGAGAGATAAACGCGTGCGACTGCCTTTTTTCTTCTACCGATTGTGTGAACAACTTCCATCTTATTTAATATCTTTTAAATTGATATGTATTGGCTTTTGTGCGTCCATTCGATGTTCATTACCTACAAAGACACGTAAATTACGATTCAATTGAGCCCCTAATTTATTTTTAGGAAGCATTCCATATACCGCCTTAGTTAGCAAACGAGTAGGATCTTTTTCAAAAACTTCTCTTGCTGTAGCGCTACGTTGACCACCAGGATAGCCTGTGTGGCGAATGTATTCTTTGGTTTCCCACTTATTACCGGTGAGTTGAACTTTTTCGCAGTTGATTACAATTACGTTATCTCCACAATCTACATGTGGAGTAAAACTAGGCTTGTGTTTTCCACGAATTAGAAAGGCAACTTTGGATGCCAAACGCCCCAAGGACTCGCCTTCGGCGTCAACCATCAACCAATCTTTCTTAACGGTCTGAGCGTTTGCTGAAACAGTTTTGTAGCTTAATGTGTTCACCTTGTTACTTGTTTAGGTTAATTTTTTTATTAATTATAAGTCAAATATGCCTTTAAAAAGGGAGGGCAAAGTTAGATATTTTTTTGACAAATAGAAACCTATAAGTAATTTCTTTTACCATTGAAATACTTAAAAAGAAGATGAAATGATATACTTGTATAATACAGGAACTATAAACTGCTTTTTTAGCTTTCATAAAAAACATATAAAATTAAAATTTTCAATACTTTAAAACGCCTAATTCTCGTCCAACTTTAGTAAAAGCCCTAATTGCTTTCTCTATTTGCTTAGATTCATGTGCAGCAGAAATCTGTACACGAATACGAGCTAAATTCTTTGGAACTACAGGATAGAAAAATCCAATCACATAAATTCCTTCTTCCAATAAGAGTTCGGAAAATTTCTGGGACAATTCTGCATCATACAACATTACAGGAATAATTGCATGCTCGCCCGGACGTAAATCAAATCCAACTGCTTCCATTCCAGTCCTGAATTGTTTGGCATTTAACTCTAATTTATCTCTTAAGCTAGTAGATTTAGACAGTAAATCTAAAACTTTATTAGATGAACCTACTATGGAGGGGGCCAATGAATTAGAAAACAAATAAGGCCTCGAGCGCTGTCTAAGAATCTCGATCACCTCTTTTTTAGCCGAGGTAAACCCACCCATAGCTCCCCCTAGAGCTTTACCTAAAGTTCCTGTAATAATATCAACACGACCCATAACTCCACAGTGCTCATGAGTTCCTCGACCTGTTTTACCCACAAAACCTGTCGCATGGCAATCATCGACCATAACTAGCGCATTATATTTATCTGCCAAATCACAAATAGCGTCAAGTTTGGCGATATACCCGTCCATAGAAAAGACTCCGTCGGTTACAATAATACGGTATCGGGCGGATTGGGCATTATTTAATTGTACTTCTAAATCATTCATATCACTGTTCTTATAGCGAAAACGTTGTGCCTTACACAAACGAACTCCATCAATGATTGAGGCATGATTAAGTTCATCAGAAATAATGGCATCCTCGGCAGTAAAAAGAGGTTCAAACAATCCTCCATTGGCATCAAACGCAGCCGCATATAAAATGGTATCTTCCATCCCTAAAAAAGAAGAAATTTTATTCTCTAATTCTTTATGAATATCTTGTGTTCCGCATATAAATCGAACTGAAGACATTCCAAATCCATGAGTATCTAGGGTTTTTTTTGAAGCCTGAATAACATCTGGATGAGAGGACAATCCTAGATAATTATTTGCACAAAAGTTAACAACATTATCACCTTCACTCACACAGATATTTCCTCCCTGTGGAGTTAGAATAAGACGTTCTTGCTTGTAAAGCCCTGAAGACTTAATATCATCCAGCTGAGACTTTAAATAATCTATATAGTTTACGTTCATACTAAAAATTTGAAGTTAAATAAGTCGGTAAATATGATATTATGTCAAATATATACATACTATTTTGAATGATTAAATTTGTGGAATGAAATTAAAAAAGCTCCCTAAAGGAAGCTTTATTTTATTAAAATTTTATTAAAGGATGTACTATACAACTCCTTGGTCAAGCATCGCATCTGCCACTTTTACAAAACCAGCAATATTTGCTCCTTTTACATAGTCTACATAACCCTTACCGTCAGAACCATAAGATACGCAGGCTAGATGAATATCAACCATGATTGCCTGTAATCTGGTGTCAACCTCTTCTCTAGTCCAATTATAACGAAGGGAATTTTGGGACATTTCAAGACCAGAAACTGCAACTCCTCCAGCATTAGATGCTTTTCCAGGAGCAAATAAAATTTTATTTTCCATAAAAACCTCGATTGCTTCTGGGGTGGTTGGCATATTAGCTCCTTCACTTACACAAATACAACCCTGGGCGACAAGTAATTTGGCTTCATCAGAATTCAACTCATTTTGAGTGGCACAAGGTAATGCTATGTCGCAGGGAAGTAACCATGGTCTTTGACCTTCATAAAATTCGCATCCAAAGTGATTTGCATATTCTTTAACTCGGCCTCTTTTGACATTTTTCAATTGCATTAAGAATGCTAGCTTTTCTGAACTTATTCCTTCAGGATCATGAATAAAACCTGAAGAATCCGACACGGAAATAACTTTACCACCTAGTTCTGTGACTTTTTCGCATGAATATTGAGCAACATTTCCAGAACCAGAAATTACGACAGTTTTCCCTTGAAAACTATCGTTCTTTGTCTTGAGCATTTGTTCAGCAAAATATACGTTTCCATATCCAGTAGCTTCAGGGCGGATTAGTGAACCGCCCCAGCTTGCCCCTTTTCCAGTAAGGACTCCAGTAAACTCATTTCTCAAACGTTTGTATTGACCAAACATATAGCCTATTTCTCGACCTCCAACTCCAATATCTCCTGCCGGGACATCAGTGTTTGGTCCAATATGTCTAAATAATTCTGACATAAAACTCTGACAAAAACGCATTACCTCATTGTCGGATTTTCCTTTTGGATTAAAATCAGCACCACCTTTACCGCCCCCCATAGGCAGTGTAGTAAGACTATTTTTAAATACTTGTTCAAATGCTAAAAACTTTAGAATTCCCAAATTCACCGAAGGATGAAAACGAAGCCCACCTTTATAAGGGCCAATCGCACTGTTCATTTCTATACGAAAGCCTCTATTTACCTGAATTTCCCCTTCGTCATCTATCCAAGGTACACGAAACATTATAACTCTTTCAGGTTCAACAATTCGCTCAAGGAGCATGACGTTATTAAACTTTGGATGTTCTTCAATAAATGGAATAACTGCCTCAGCTACTTCAGTAACGGCTTGAATAAATTCCGGTTCATGACCATTTCTTAGTTTTACACTTTCTACAAAAGCTTTAATTTTTGCCTCCATAATTTCATTTTTATGTTACAAACCTAAAACATTTTTTCTTCCACTACAACACAACAAAGAATTTTTTATGATCCCATTAAATTAATTCCTAATTCCCTTTCATCTCAATTGATTGCTTTTTCTCGATGTCAATTAGAAACCTTATTTTTGAAAAATAATCACAAACTAATTTATGCGTTTTATACTATCTCTCGCCTTGTTTATAACAATTACATCTTCCAATATTAGTGCTCAATGTAAAGTAAGCGGTTATATATTAAACAATGAATCCAAAGATCCTATTTCATTTGTACATATATTATCTTCTGATAACAATGCTTTGAGTGATAAAAATGGATTTTTTGAACTAAGCCTACAGGAAGGAAAACATCGTTTAACCTTTAAACATATTGTCTATCATACTTTTTACACAAACATAAATTGCAAATCAAATGATACACTGGAATTAAAAATTAATCTGAATGAAAATATTGAACAACTTGAGACAGTCGTGTTAAGTTCGGGTAAATTTGAGCAAAAATTAGAAGAAATTAGTGTGTCACTTGACGTATTTGAAGGCGATTACGTTGAAAATCTTTCTAATTATAATTTAGAAAGTAGTATTGCTCAAGCTCCAGGAATTCATATCATTGACGGTCAAATTAACATTCGTGGGGGAAGTGGCTGGAGTTATGGAGCTGGATCGAGAGTCCTTGTTCTTTTGGATGGACTCCCGATAACCAATGCAGCAACTGGAGCTGTTCAATGGGAGCTAATCCCAGCAGAAAATATTGATCGTATTGAAATTATCAAAGGAGCCTCATCTGTTTTATTTGGATCTTCAGCGCTTAACGGAGTCATAAATATCTCTAGCAAAAAAGCTAAATCAGAACCCCGAACCATTTTTGCTACTTATTATGGAAGATACGATCAAGCAAAACGAAAATCTCTAAACTGGTGGAATCCAGCAAATGTGGAACTTGAACAATATGGCTTTAACTTTAATCATGCGCTAAAAAAAAACAACTATAATTATGATTTTGGAATTCAGTCGCACAAAAACGAAGGATACCAAGGGGTCGTAGTAGAAACAGATTCTATGAAAAGAGCTCTACATATCGGAGAGGAACGCGTCAGAATATATTTTAATACTGAAATTCAGTCAAATAAAATAAATGGATTATCATACGGAGTTAACAGTTCCTACCTTCGTTTTGACGAACAAGACGGATTTTTATATTTGAGTGATTCATTAGGATACACATCTTTTAGCGAAGCTTCTTTTTCGCGATTTAAAAGTGCTCAAACAGCTATTTCTCCCCACATAAAATTCCGTAACCTCGATAAAAATTACCAACATCAACTAATTGGTCGATTGCTTCAAACCAATTTTGATCCTGACGGCAGTCAAGTTACAAACAACTATGTTGCCTTTTATTCTGAATATCTTTTTCAAAAATTTTATCTTCACGGAACTTTTACTTCAGGGGCTAACTTTAATCATTACCTAGGTCTTTCTGATTTTTTCGATAATGACAAAACAGGCATCAATTATGCTTTTTTCTCTCAATATGACAATACTCTAGGTCCACTGAGATTTTCGCTTGGAATCAGATATGAACAATACAATATTAGAAATAAAAAAGAAGGTAAACCAGTACTTCGGGCGGGGTTTAATTATGAATTTGACGAAAGAAACTTTTTTAGAGCTTCAATTGGGCAGGGATATCGATTTCCATCAATGTATGAACTTTTTCTATACAAAGATGCAGGAGAAGTGTCAATTTATTCTAACCCCTCACTTAAGCCTGAAACAGGATACTCCACAGAAATTGGTTTCAAACACAAATGGATTCACAAGAAACAACTTAAAACATATTTAGACATCGCAGTATTCCATATGAAATATAATGACATGGTCGAATATAGCTATGGGCTCTGGGGAGATTCAACCAGACTTAATCCACTTGGAATCGGCTTTAAACCAATTAATGTGGGCCAGACAAAGATTTCTGGAATTGAAGGATCTTTTCTTACAGAAGGGAAGTTTGGTCTATGGAACTTTAGCTCGCGACTAAGCTATACATACATGTCGCCAAGTGCTACACGCCCTAATGAGATATATGACAATTACAATGACCAACTTGAAGCTTTGGTGCAAAGCTTTGTTGACCAAGGGGAAATTGATGAAACTTTAATTCCAATTATTGAACAAATTGCAGCCCAGCAAAGCGAACTTTCTTTTAATTCGACTAGCTCAAATCCAGACAGTGAAATGCTAAAATATAGATATAATCATATTGCTAAATTAGATTTTCAACTTACAAGAAATCAATTTACTATTGGTACCCATCTTCACTATAATTCATTTATGGAAAATGTTGACAACCTTTTTGAAAGTGGTGCATTTAATGCGGAAGTTATCGATATATTTACATTGGCAGATGCAAATATATTTGATATGGGAATTAAAAATTCCAGAAAAAAACTTAGCTCAGGAGATTTCATGACTGACATACGTATTTCTTACGATTTTAAAAAAACTGTAACTTTTCAATTTTTAGTGGAAAACCTTTTTAATAGAGAATACCAAATAAGACCAGCCTCCATTGGGAGTCCTAGATTGTATTCTTTTAAAATAATCTCTCAATTTTAATTCGCTTAGATGAAGAAATTACTACTCCCCTTACTTTTTTGCATATTAAACACAGTTGTTTTAGGACAAAATATAGTTTCTGGAAAAATCACAGACCAAGATAAAGAAGAGATTATTGGTGTGAATATTTCAGTTAAAAAAATCTCGGGACTCGGATCGAGTTCAGATGTAAATGGAAACTATCAGATTACATTACCTAAGGGTTGTCATCAGTTGCTTTTTCAATTTATAGGATACCGTGATATTACCCAAGAGGCTTGCCCAATCAAAGGCAAAACTCTTGTCTTAAATATCGAGCTCGAAGAATCTTTCGAACTTCTCGAAACCGTAGTTATCTCCGCCGGAAAATTTGAGCAAAAAATCGAGGAAATTACCGTATCGATGGACGTTATAAAACCAAGTCTCATAGAAAATAAAAGTGCCAGCTCTCTCGATAAAACTATGAATCAGTCTCCTTCAGTTCATATAGTCGATGGCCAAGCAAATATTAGAAGTGGGAGTGGTTGGAGCTATGGGGCGGGTTCTAGGGTGATGGTGATGGTGGATGGGATACCACTTATGAATGGAGATCAAGGGGCGGTCGAATGGCAATTGGTACCCATGGAAAATATTTCTCAAATTGAAATTATCAAAGGAGCTTCTTCAGTATTGTTTGGATCTGCAGCATTAAACGGAACTATAAATATAAGAACAGCTTATCCAACAGATGTTCCGTTAAATAAAATTTTGATCACTGAAACAGTTTATGGAAAACCTAAATCAAATTATAATCACTGGTATCAGGGGAAAATTCAACGAAGAAGTAATTACTCATTTTTGCATTCACACAAAAAAAATAATTCAGACTTTGTGTTAGGAATGAATCTTTTTTATGATGCCGGATTTTATGAAGGTGTAACGAGTAAAAGAGCTAGAATTAATATAAACAAAACCTATTATTCTAATAGGGTGAACGGCCTCTTATATGGAATTAAAGCAAATCTAATGCGAAGCGAAATAAAAGATCCAATAATGTGGCAAAACAACACAGAGGCCTACACTCCATTAAACAATGATCCAGGAAATTATAACAACGCATACATAACAATCGACCCATTTCTAACATTTAATAATGTTGATAAAAACATAAAATATTCTTTAAATGGAAGGTATTTTCATAAATTTTATGGTCCATTTGATGGTCCTATCGGAAATTATACGAATATAGATTCATCAACGTACTCAATGGTAAATTATTTGGATGCACAAATACAAAAAAACATCAATGAAAACCTATCACTTACTTCAGGGTATACATTTAATCTTCAAAGAGGATCTGACTCTAAGGTTTTTGGAAATCATATCTTTCTAAACAACTCATTATACTCTCAAGTTAACTTCAATAAAAATCGATTAAATGCTTCTATGGGTGGCAGATACGAGCACTTTATTGGCTCTGGAGAAACCTTATCAAAACCTATTTTTAGAGGAGGTATAAATTACCGTTTTGGTCAAGCAACATTTTTTAGAGCATCATATGGAGAAGGAATTCGATTTCCATCCATGCTAGAGAGATATGTAAATTACGAAACTGGTCCTATGACTATTTTTCCAAACGAAGATTTAAAGCCTGAAACCGGATGGAGTGGAGAATTTGGAATCAAACAAGGAATCAAAATTGGTGAATGGAAAGGTTTTGTTGATCTTGCGGCATTTAAAATGTCATACGAGAATATGATGGAATTTAGTTTCGGAAAATGGGGGACTATTGATGACGGGCAACTTGGTGGATTCGGATTTAAATCTGTTAACATTGGAAATACTTATATAGAAGGTCTAGAATTTTCTATTGCTGGAGAGGGTAATATTGGAAAAACAAAGATTCAGATCCTTGGAGGTTATACGTATACAAACCCACAAATTGATGATATTAATTATGTTTACGATGAATATTTAAAAGGATATGATGAAGACTCTATCCCAGAATATAATCCCATATCATATTTAACAACCAGTTCCGATACTTCAGGTGTCTTAAAATACAGATATAGGCATTTATTTAAATTTGATATTAACCTTGAAAGAAATCGTTTTAGTTCTGGATTATCTATGCGTTTCAATAGCCAAATGGAAAATATTGATATTGCATTTATAGAGCCTTTATTCAATATTTATCTTGGAACTGCCACAGCATGGGAAAATCTAAATAGAGATTTAATGCTTTTAGATTTTAGGGTAGGTTATGATATTACTGAAGATACCAGAATATTACTAAATGTAGATAATGTTTTTAATTCCGAACAATCTCTTCGTCCAGCTTCTCTATCAGCACCTAGAACATACTCCGTTTTACTTCGAATGATTTTCTAGCATCCACAACTTAAAGATTGATTCAGATTTTGTATTGAATTATCCTCTTAAATTTTTCTAAACGAAATGCTTTAACTATTTTTGATTAATGTTAGTAGAAAATTACATACACCAATTGTTGTTAAAACACGACTGTGTTGTACTACCTAACTTAGGTGGGTTTATTTCCCATTATCGCTCAGCGAAAATCCATCCGGTTAGTCATCGCCTTATTTCCCCAAGTAAGATTATTAGATTCAATACACAAATTAATAAAAACGATGGTCTTCTCGCTCACTATATAGGCGATTGTGAATCTATTTCTATACAGGCTGCAAATGCAATTATTGATAGTTATGTTCTTGGTATCAAAAATAATTTAGAACACAAAAAAGAAGCTAAAATCTCGAAAATTGGTCTTCTCACTATTGATTCAAAAAGCTTTATTTCTTTTGAAGCAAATCAACAAGAAAACTATTTACTAGATTCATTTGGATTAGAACCTATCCAATCTCCACCAATATTACGCAAAAAAAAATCAGAAGCTTTACAAAATAAAATCGCTAAAAAAGCTAATCATCTTCTGAAAAATATTAGGTCTACAAATTGGAAAGTAGCAGCTGTTCTCCTTCCATTAATTGCTATTAGTAGCATAATTTCAACACAGAATGACATATTAAAAGAAACTTATGCTAACTATGCTTTTCTGAATCCTTTTAAAATTAAACCTTTAGCAACATACACTCCAAGAATCACAAATAACTTAGAGCTAATTACTCAGCGTAACAAAATAGCAGAGCACGTTGAACCTAAAAAAAAAGCAAAAGTACAGGTTAACACGGTCTTGCCATTGACAAAAGAAAAAAAGAAAGAAACTTCAATACAAAACCCCAGTAGGATAAAAGTAAATATCACAAAGACATTTACGAAATTTCATTTAGTCGCAGGGTGTTTTTCTTCAAAAAAAAATGCTATAAATTTATCTATAAAACTAAGCATGGAAGGTTTTGACTCAGAGATAATTGGCCAAAATGAGCAAGGCCTTTATCGAGTTGTATATGCTACATACACAGAAAAAAAATTTGCTATTAGTGCCCTGGAAAGGCTTAAAAAATCTGGCAAAGCTACATGGCTTCTTAGACAATAAATTCAATCTAATTCGAGATTCAACAATATTACGGATTTTATTGAACTTCACTAAAATAGAAAAATTACTTTTGACATTGCTCTAAAGCTAAATATATCTGTTTTGAAGAAATGTTTTTAATACATCCTTCAGCGCTAGTTCTACAATATTTACCATGTTTGGAACAAGGCCGTCCCAAAGGTCTAGCAGATATTTCTATAGAATTAGGTGATGTCCTATAAGGAGCAAAACCCAATGAGGGTTGGGTACAACCCCAAAAAGAAATGATTGGCTTTTTAAATGCCGCACCCATGTGCATTAATCCAGTATCATTACTCAAAAGCAATTGACTTCTTTGAATCATTAGAGCAGTTTGATTCAGAGACAAACGACCACAAAAATTATAGACTGTCGGATTTTTACAAAGACGAATAATGTCTTCTCCCTGCTTAATTTCATCTTTTCCTCCTAACAAGACTACACTTTGTTTACATTGAGATAGCACCTCGACAACTTGATTTAATGAAAGTTTTTTTTGCTCAAATGAACCACCTATACTCCAAGCCAAAAAACTTTCTTCCATGGGGAAATCGACTTGTATTTGAGCAGGAATAAAATAATCTAAGCCTTGTCCATCGTCCTTAACTCCCATGGATGATAGGCTATCAATATAACGATTGACCACATGAGAGATTCCATACGGACGGAAGTTCAATTTAATAAGTAGCCACTTTTTAAAATTCGATTTACAAAAAGAAACCGATGATAATTTAAGTAAACGCTTTAGTCGAAAAGAGCGAAGGTTTTTTTGAAGATCTATCAACAGATCAAAATTCTCTCGAGCTAAAGAAGTCAATAAATCATCGTCTAAATATTTGTCTATCAAATGTATTTTATACAGGTATGGATTATTTTCTAATAAACAAGCATAGGGCGTCTTGGTAAGAAAATGAAGTTCAGCATGTTTCTGTTTCTTTAGTATCCTAAGAACAGGCGTCGTCAAAATGATATCACCAATAGAACTAAAACGAATAATGAGAATCTTCTTCAATGTAGATATATTTCAGGCTAAAATAGGGAATACCTGTCAAGGACAAAAAAAATAAATGAAATTGTGACTACTTGACTAGATAGAGCACTCACCTTGCAGATTAGTTTCTAGAAGAGCTTTTCTTTTCTCATCTTTATCAGTGTAGCCCATCACAAACATTAATTTAGTGATAGCCGCCTCAAAAGTCATGTCATAAGCCGAAAGTATGCCCAATTCTTTTAGGCTTTTACTAGTTTCATAACAACCTAGATCTACAGAACCTCCATTGCATTGAGAGACGTTAAAAATCAGTTTACCCGAATCAACTGCATTTTTAATAAGTTTAAGGAACCAAGGATATGTGGGAGCATTTCCAGCACCAAAAGTTTCTAGAATAAATGCTTCAATATGCGGATTTTCAATAAGGTGCTTAACATAATCTGGGGTCATGCCGGGGAATAACTTTAAGACCCCAATACGAGTATTCAATTTAGTATGAACTGTTAGGGATTCATCGGTATTTTTTTGGACGTAGCGTCGATTAAACTTTAGATGAACTCCCGCCTTAGCCAAAGGAGGATAATTGACCGATTCAAAAGCTTCAAAATTATCTGCATTAGACTTGTGCGTTCGGTTCCCACGATAAAGCTGATATTCAAAATAGATAGATACTTCAGGTACTTCAGGGAGTCCATTTCTTTTTGAAGCAGCAATTTCAATCGCAGTAATTAAATTTTCTTTGGCATCAGTTCGGGGAACTCCAGAAGGAAGTTGGGATCCTGTAAGAACAACAGGCTTATTTAGTCCTTCCAACATAAAACTCAATGCTGATGCAGTGAAAGCCATTGTATCGGAACCATGAAGAATGACAAACCCCTCGTAATCTTGGTAAGAAGAAGAAATAGTATTAGCCAACTGTACCCATATTTCGGTTTGCATGTTGGAAGAGTCGATACTCGGATCGTATGACAAAACTTCTAAAGAACAATCTAAATGTTTGAGTTCGGGAATTTGATTTTGTAGGTTATCAAAATCAAAAGGTACATAAGCATCTTTCTTATTGCTATGAACCATACCAATGGTTCCTCCTGTGTATATTAGTAATATTTTAATGTTAGTGTCCAAAAAGTTGTATAGAATTATTGGTAGTGATTTTTGCAATCTCGTCCAAGGATACTTTGTGCAAATCTGCCACCTTTTGTGCGATATGAATTAGGTAAGCACTTTCGTTGCGTTTCCCTCGGTTAGGGCTTGGCGACAAATAGGGACTATCTGTTTCTAGAACCAAGTGTTTTAAATCGATTTGTTGAACCGTAGCATCCAATCCGGCTTTTTTAAATGTCACCACGCCTCCTATGCCTAAAAAGAAATTTAAATCAATAGCTTTTTGAGCCTGCTCTAAGGAACCAGTGAAACAATGAAAAACTCCTCGCAAAAGTGGTCCTTTTTCTGATTCTAAAATATCAAAAACTTCTTCGAAAGCATCTCGACAATGAATAACTACAGGTAGTTCATTTTCCTTGGCCCAATGAATTTGGATTCGGAAAGCTTCTTTCTGTAACTCCAAAAAAGTTCGGTCCCAATATAGATCCATACCTATCTCTCCGACTGCAAAAAAGCTTCCTCGATCTAGGTGTTCTTTAAGCAATCTAAGTTCTTCTATATAATTTTCTTGCACATGACAAGGATGTAATCCCATCATAGGAAAACATTTTTCTGGATATGCTGCCACGACTTCCATCATCCCTTTTACAGAATGAGTATCCACATTGGGCAAAAAAATACGCTGCACATTTTCTTCCAAAGCTCGGGCAATCATTTCTGTCCTGTCTTCTATAAACTTGTGGTCGTAGAGGTGACTGTGTGTATCGGTAAATATCATGCATTAAAGGTACACAATTTAAAAAAGGCAGGTACTTTTTAAAAAGCTCGAAATTAAGAAAAAAATAACTAATTTGGTCAAGGATTTAGAGAGGTGGCCGAGTGGCTTAAGGCGCACGCTTGGAAAGC
>TARA_Y100000385_G_scaffold125618_1_pt1 | contig 23946 bp, 18 predicted proteins | sample TARA_Y100000385 | Tara Oceans TARA_Y100000385 (sample SAMEA2620980) | marine metagenome | biome: marine biome (ENVO:00000447); feature: surface water layer (ENVO:00002042); material: "saline water (ENVO:00002010), including plankton (ENVO:xxxxxxxx)" | depth 5 m
TTTCGTTTTGGGGATGATGTCTAGCGTTTTTTCGCTTAGAACAACTGTGCAATTACTTGGTATCGTACCTTTTATAAAACAACCTGCTCCAATGGTCACGTTATCACCAATGGACGCACCAGCTACGATACTGACATTGGCACCTATCCATACATTGTTTCCAATTTTAATTCCTTTAGTATGGCTTTTTTTTCGATGATCGTACTTGTAGTGATTGGTGGTCGTCAAAATTGAGTTTTGTCCAATGTTCACATTATTACCAAGGGTTAACCCTCCACCAGCATTGATGTATATCCCAGGGTTATCACCCGGATCAGAACAAATTCCTTTTTGTATGGATTCCCAACCTACGACCTTACTTCTGAAGTCAACAGGCCATGGAATCCCTCCGTTGATTCTGAAAATTTTTTGTGTAATAAAGTATTGGCTCAATACGTGATAGTTTTTCATATAGCCATGTCGCGGTCGCTTGTATTGTGGCCACAACCATTTAACAAAAATTCGAAGGATGTTATCATCCAATTGGTTAATGATATATTTTACTACTTTTTTCACCATTTTTAGAGCATTAAACCCTTAAGATTAAAGCCTAAGTAGGCCAAAACTCCGGTTATTAGTATTGCAAATATGGTTTTTGCAATCAAGTTTTTCCCAAATAGGACAAAGAAATAATTAAGTATGGCTAGTCTTAGAAAGATACCGATAGCAGAAAAGCAGATGAGAGCTGATCGAGTATTTCCACCTTTGGTATACCCGAGATACAATGCTCCATAGGTGCAAACAAGAAAAATAAGGTTATATCCAAGTTGAAATTTTAACTTTTGATAAGTTTCAAAAGCACTACTAAAAGAACTTGTTAAAAACATTGTGAAATAAAAGAGTATCATGATTTGAATGAATATGCCTGTCTCCTTCCATTGACTTCCAAGAATAAGAGGAGCAATTTGATCTCCCCAAACTAGCATGATAATAACAGGTAAAATGCCAATGAAAAATAAAGTATTCACAAGTTGGTGGGCCATTTTACTCGCATTTTCTTTTTGACTTCGAATACGAGCAATTCGTTCAAAGAATACCTGTCCGACGGCTAATGATAACATGCTCATAGGTAGATAAGTCAGTTTGTATGCGTTTCCAAAGTATCCTGTGGCTTGCTGTCCGTCAAATGTAGAGATTACAAAGACAGGCATACTGGTTGCTATAATATTGAGAATAGCTGCTGGAGAACTAAATAGAGCAAATGATCGGTATGATTTTGATACAGCCAATAAATTTTGTTTTGTAGTTTGAAATAACTGAATTGGCAAATTATAAAGCATATGTGATAGTGCTACTATTTGAGCTATCACTTGACCGAAAAACAATCCATTACCAGCAACCAATGTAAAAGGGTGCAGTAATTTGTATCCCGTACCTGATGAAGAAAACAAAATCCGGTTGGAAGAAATTTTCTTAAATTTTTTAACTCTGTTTTGCCATAGTATGATTGATTCAGTGCTGCTTGTAATCCAGATAATGAGGGGCAACCCAAATAGAATATTTGAGTTGTTAAGTTTGAAGAAAACGCCAATTTTATTTTTAAATAATAGGATAATAATGAATATTATGAAACTCATTGCAAAATTTAAAAATAGGCTCAATCGCAAAAGGTCTTTTGCTTGGGTGGGGTTTTCTTCTACGACAATGGCCATTTCATAGCGTAGTCCAGCAATTGCAATAAAGACTCCTGCTAGTTTCATGATGGTTTCTACCTCTCCAAAATCTTCAGGTGAATATATTCTGCCAAGAAAGTAGAGTGCCCCAAATCCAATGATTTGAGCTAGAAGAGAACCACTAAATAGTAGGCTCGCATTTTTAAAGAAATCTCTTTTTAACAATTTCAATACAACAAATAAAACCCATCTGATTAGATTTTATTCATTTTGGTTTTTAGTCAGAGATAAATAAAGTTGAATAAACCTTCATTGTAAAACATGGAGCAAGTTAATGTGAATTAAAAGTATTTATCTATTATTGAATTGTTGATTTAATTAAAAACTCTGTGATGACATATGAAAACAATCAAGAAAATTAAAAAAAATAAACCTAAAAAAAATACACTACGGCAGTAATTCTATCGGGTGTTTTTGGCATAATTGGAATTCATCACTTCTATTTGGGGCGTTGGGGGATGGGTTTAATGGATTTTGGACTATTCATAGGAACAGTTGTGTTATACTTTTCTGACCAATTTTTAATTGCTGGGGGATTATTATTTATTGATTTAATCCATACTGTAATTGTTACCTATTTATTACTTGTTGGACAGTACAGGGATGGTCAAGGCAGACTAATTACTTATCCTGGGCAAATTATTTAAACTATTTAAAATACAATCAAAACAAATAAAAATGGAAAATCAAACAGAACAAAAAAGCGAAAAAGGGTTTGTACCCATGATTTTATTATGCTTCTTTCTTGGAGGACTTGGTGTGCACAGATTTTATGTGGGCAAAGTAGGCTCAGGCATATTAATGCTGTTGACATTAGGTGGTCTTGGAATATGGACCATAATAGACTTTATTATTATCGTGACTGGAAATTTCAAAGATAATGACGGGTTGAAAATTAAGAATTAAGGGCTTTAAAATACGCCACTACTCCTTGGAATTTCGTTAACAGAAAAGTCTAAAATGAAATTAAGAGAACAAAATCCTGCTTTAATTTTGGTAGATATCCAAAAAGGGTTTTCTGATGAAGATTATTGGGGTGGAAATAGAAACAATAAGGATGCGGAAATCGTTTGCGGAACAATATTGAGAAAATGGCGAGAATTAAATTTGCCAGTTTTTCACATTAGACACAGTTCTACTAACCCAAACTCAAGACTATACAAACAAAATCCAGGGTTTGATTTTAACGACAATGTTTTACCCAATGAAAATGAGCCTGTAATTACAAAAAATGTGAACAGTGCTTTTATTGGAACTGATCTTAAAGATCAATTGGACAGTTTAGGCATCAAGGTTCTTGTCTTCGTTGGTCTTACCACCAATCATTGTATATCATCTACAGTTCGTATGTCTGGAAATTTTGGATATGAGAATTATTTGATCTCGGATGCAACGGCAACTTTTGATAGAATCGGAGTTAATCATTTAAAATATGATTCTGAAACGATACACTTAACATCACTTGCTAATTTAAAAGAGGAGTTTGCTACCATTTGGGATTCAAAAAAACTTATGGAGAAAATATAAATATATATATATAATTAAATTTTTATATCGTTAAAGCTTAATCATTGTAATTCTCCATTAATTATCTAATCCTTTGGAATTCCCTATATGAATGGTATTGGTATTCTTCTGAGTGTCCAAGTCTTCAAATTAGAAATAAGTTGTTTGGTTACATTTGCGTCAACAATAAATTAGCTAAAACCCCAAAAATGAATAAAGTTTTAATAAAAAAATTAATAACGGATATTAGATTTTGGATAATAATTTTTTTCGTTTTAAGACTGTTTGGGATCACCAATGCACCATTAGAGTTTGGTCACAATTGGAGACAATCACTAACAAATATGATTGCCAGAAATTTTTTTGAAAATGGTGCAAACTTATTATACCCATCGATTGATTTGGCAGGAGAGAAGTCAGGAATTATTGGTTCAGAATTCCCATTTTATAACTACCTGATTTATATTTTATCTTCTATTTTTGATTATTCCCATTGGCTAGGGAGATTAATTAACCTGGTTGTTTCCAGTTTCGGCCTTTATTATTTTTATAAGTTAATAAAAGACCTCATAAATAGCAGAGTAGCATTTAATGCTACAATCGTATTAACAGTATCTATATGGTTTGCGTTTTCTCGTAAAATAATGCCAGATACTTTTAGTGTATCTTTAGTAATTATAGGATTGTACTACGCTTATGATTTTTTAAAAAACGGGTTAAAGTTTAGCTTAATTATATTTTTTGTTTTCAGTACACTGGGTATGTTATGTAAAATACCTGCATTAAGTCTATTTAGTGTCTTATCCATCTCGATTTTCATTAAAGAGATTAACTTGAGAAGAAAAATCGAATTATATTTAGTAGGAGCTTTAGGTTTCTTAATTGTTTGTTTGTGGTATTTTTATTGGGTCCCTTATTTAGTGGAAACATTCCATTACCAGCTATATTTTACCAAAGGAATAGTAGAAGGAATCCATGAAATCACTCCTTTGATTCCAGAACTCTTTGAAAAGTTCTACTTTAGTGCATTGCAATCATATATTGCTCTGCTTTGTTTTTTAGTTGGAATTATTCTGATCATAAAAAATAATCATAAATATATGATGTATGGTGTTGGAGTTATTTTTTTCGTTTTTGTTTTATTCATAATGAAAACTGGGGCCGTATTCCCTTTGCATAATTACTATATAATACCATTCACACCCATCATGGCTCTTATGGCTGGATACGCCATTGCTCAAATTCCCTCGAAATTTCAGTACATATTACTGATACTTATTAGTATAGAGGCAATAGCAAATCAACAACATGACTTTAAGATCAAGGAAAGCCAACTATATAAACTTGAGCTTGATGAACTTACTAAAAAATATATACCACGTAAAGACTTAGTCATAATCAATGGAGGGCCCTCTCCACAAGATATTTACTTTTCTCATAGGAAGGGTTGGACTGTCGATAACATTCATATTATGAACCCAGTATTCGTTGATTCTTTAATTAGCTTAGGTGCCAAACACCTTATCATAGACAAGTCTCGTATTGGAAAATATACTGCTAAACATGAATTATTACATACTGATAATTACTATTCAATTTACAAGCTTAAAAAGTCAGTAAAAATCCAATAGAATTTTATTGTGATAGATATTTTTTTAAACCACTAACTATAGGCAGAGCAATGTCAAGATTTAAGAACTCTGCTAAACTGAATAATATAATTCAGGTTTTATATTTCATTAGGGTTTAACGATAGGTTAAATAAATTTGCAATATGTCTGAAGAGCATTTTAAAAATGTCATCTCACATGCCAAAGAGTATGGCTTTGTTTTTTTGAGTAGTGAAATCTATGATGGTCTAGCTGCTGTTTATGATTATGGCCAGAATGGGGTAGAGCTGAAAAAAAATATCAGAGAATATTGGTGGAAAAGTATGGTTCAACTTCACGATAATATTGTGGGGGTTGATGCATCAATATTTATGGCACCACAAGTTTGGAAAGCAAGTGGTCACGTAGATGGATTTAGTGATCCAATGATTGACAACAAGGACTCTAAAAAACGATACAGAGCGGATGTTCTTATTGAAGATTACCAAGAAAAATACAGACAAAAAAATCAAAAAGAGATTACCAAAGCTAAAAAACGTTTTGGGGACGACTTTGATCTTGATCAATTTGTAGCAACAAATTCCAATATTGCTAGAAACAATGCAAAAATTGCTGCTATTGATGAACGATTAAAAAAAGGTTTGGAATCGGAAAACCTTGATCTAGTTAAAGAACTGATTGAGGAATTGGGTATTGCTTGTCCAGTGAGTGGGAGTAAGAACTGGACGGATGTTCGACAGTTTAATTTGATGTACAGTACACAAATGAGTGCTACTGATGGAGATAACAAAATTTACTTGAGACCAGAGACGGCACAAGGGATTTTTGTCAATTATTTGAACGTGCAAAAGACCGGTCGAATGAAACTGCCTTTTGGAATTGCTCAAACTGGAAAAGCGTTTAGAAATGAGATTGTTGCTCGGCAATTTATCATGCGAATGAAGGAATTTGAACAAATGGAAATGCAGTTTTTTGTAACACCAGGCAAGGAGATGGAATGGTATCAGCATTGGAAAGATCATCGCATGAAATGGCATTTAAATCTTGGAATTGATCATTCAAAATATCGTTTTCATGATCACGTTAAATTAGCTCACTATGCTAATGCAGCAGTAGATATTGAATATGATTTTCCTTTTGGATTCAAAGAAGTAGAAGGGATACATTCTCGCACTGATTTTGATTTGAAACAACACGAACATGCTACGGGAAAGAAATTACAATACTTTGATAATGAAAAAAATGAGAGTTATGTACCCTATGTAGTTGAGACTAGCATTGGTCTAGATAGGATGTTTTTAGTATTGATGAGTAATGCATTGCAGACTCAAGATATGGGAGATGGTCAAACAAGAACTGTTTTGAAATTGCCGCCAGCATTATCACCATTTCAATGTGCAATTCTTCCATTGGTAAAGAAGGACGGTCTTCCTGAGTTGGCTAAAAAAATTATGAAGAATTTAAGTCTCGATTTTAATTGCTATTACGAGGAGAAAGATAGCATTGGTAAAAGATACAGAAGGCAAGATGCTATTGGCACACCAATCTGCATTACCGTTGATCATGATAGTATGACTGACCAAGCAGTAACCATTCGTTTTCGAGATACAATGGATCAAAAACGAGTATCATTAAATGAGCTAAACACCATCATAGAAAAAGAGGTGAGCATGAGAGGACTTCTTAGCGGGCTTATCTAAACTATTTGCGATATAGTCCTTGAATGATCTAGCTATCATTTTAAACAATTATCTTCGAACATTTAGAATGCGTTTTTTTATTGCTTTACTCGGATTAATAATCTTCCATTTTGGTTTTGCACAGATTAAAATTTCTGCTGCATCTAAGTATGATATCCGTGATTGGAATCATGATCAATTGCCATTAATATTAAAAGTGAATGAAAATTTTAAAATCTCAGACTTAAAAAACTTAGGTGGTAATGTAGGGTCTCAGATTAAAGATGTTGTAACTCTTAGACTCAATAAAGATAAATATGTTACGCTATCAGAAGTCCCTGGAATTGAATGCATACAACTAGCTCGAAGGATGGCACCTAGCTTGCATCGAGTGATTCCTGATATTAAAGCTGACAGTGTTTATTATAGTAAAATGTTGGACATGGGTTACACGGGTAAAGGAGTCATCATTGGTGTGACCGACTGGGGTTTTGATTATACGCATCCAATGTTTTATGATACAGCCATTCAACATACACGAATTATTGCTGCTTGGGATCAGTTCAAAAAAAGTGGTCCAGCACCCGATGGCTTTAATTATGGGACAGAGTATTTAGGGGAGCAAGAGCTTCTTAATGCACAAAAAGATACCATCAACATATATGGATATGCTACACACGGCACTCATGTTGCCGGAATAGCAGGTGGAGGAGGAGCAGGAACAGTTCATCGTGGTATTGCCTATGAAGCAGATTTTCTTTTAACTACTTTTTTAGTAGATGAAGTAGCAGTGATTGATGCTTTTAATTGGATGAAAAGAAAGGCTGATAGGTTGAATAAGCGATTAGTTATCAATATGAGCTGGGGATTATACAACCTAGGTCCTTTGGATGGAACGTCATTAGTCAGTCAAGCTATTGATTATTTATCTAATCAAGGGGTTGTATTTGTAACTTCTGGGGGGAATAACGGAGATGTGAATTTTCATATCAAAAAATCGTTTGATAGTGACACACTTCAATCTAGAATTGAGTTTTATAGCTATGGATCTAATCCAAATATGTGGGGTCAAAGTATTGGCATGTGGGGACAAGAGAATGAAAAATTTAGTGGAGGGTTTACAGTATATGACAATTCTAAAAACATATTGTATAATTCTAAATATTTTGAGACTGATGGAAGTTATTATATAGATTCTTTTATTGTTGTTCAGTCTGATACAATATTTTTTAATGTAGCAGTAGACGAAATCCATCCACTAAATAAAAAGCCAACCATCCGATTGCGAATAAAAAATAAAAGCACACAATTGCGAATCGGATTAAAAGCTTATGCTAAAAAAGGAATAGTTCATTTTTATAATGTGACGGAATTAACTACGGATGTTGGGAATTGGGGAATGCCTTTTTCTGCTGATATGGCTGGCTGGATTGAGGGAGATAATCTATATGGATTGGGAGAGCCTGCAAGCACCCAATCTGTGATAACTGTGGCAGCATATCGATCTGAATTTATCTTGTCTAACGGTTTAAGTGCAGGAGGATTTAAGGCTGATTTTAGTAGTATTGGTCCAACAATTGATGAACGAATGAAGCCTGATATTTCTGCTCCTGGTGTAAGTGTTGCAAGTAGTGTTTCATCTTTTACTGATCGTTCTTATGTTTTATTATTAAATGCAAGTTTTGAAGGTAAAAATTATCCTTTTTCACGTTTTTCAGGGACAAGTATGAGCAGTCCAGTTGTTGCAGGAGTTGTTGCATTGATGTTACAAGCGAATCCTCGGTTGGATTTTTCTGAAGTAAAAGAAATTTTAAAAATAACAGCACGTCAAGATCAACATACTGGAATAATTTCCGATTCAGGAAGTACTCAATGGGGATATGGTAAAATAGATGCATTTCAAGCGGTGAAATTAGCTAAATCTAGGGTTGATGAGTCGTGCTGTATGGGTAAACTTTTCCCGAACCCTGCCAATGACAAGGTATACCTTTCAAGCGATACGATTGAAGTAGCTCGAATGTTTTCTATAGAGGGTCGATTTATGGGCGAGTTTGAAATCAGTAGCGACAAGGGAATAGACCTATCGGGGTATGTTCCCGGAATGTATTTAATCGTATTAAATTCAGGCCAAAGTCACTTTCTCGTAGTCAATCATTAATTTTAATATGTCTATATAGGAAGACTACTATTTTTATTTTAGGATATGGTCTAATTTTGAACTGATGTTAAATATTTCACTTATTCAAATTCAATATTTGATCGCTCTTGATGAGCATCGAAATTTTATAAAAGCAGCTGAGGCATGTTTCGTAACTCAACCTACGTTAAGTATGCAAATGAAAAAATTAGAAGATGAATTAGGAGTTTTAATTTTTGACAGAAGTAAGCAACCTATTGTCCCTACTTCTATCGGTTCAAAAATTATACATCAAGCCAGAACGATCTATAGAGAGACAGGTCAAATCGAAAATATCTTAAGGGATTTCATAGGTGATGTTTCAGGAAGTCTAAAAATTGGTATTTTACCAACGATAGCAAATGCACTAATCCCAAAATTAATCAGAGAGGTTTCGGAGAATCATCCCGATTTGAAGTTAACTATTAAAGAAGGGTTGACCAATGAAATTATTGAAGACTTAGAGCACGATAGATTGGATGTTGGGATAGTATCCACTCCCGTTAAGCAAAGTGGATTAGTAGAAAGGAATTTGTACATCGAAAAATTCAGAATTTATGCTCATCCAAAACATCCGAGTTTTTCAAAAAAAGCTTGGGTAGCTACGGATTTATTGGAAGATAAACTATGGTTGTTATCTGAAGGGAATTGTTTTAGAGTACAAACGATTAACTTATGTTCACTTCCTGATGAAAAGCTAAATCATTTGGCTTTAAGCTATGAAAGTGGCAGTTTGCAGACTTTAAAAAAGATTGTAGATTTTGAGGGGGGAGCTACTATCATTCCAGAGTGGGAAGCTAGTGAGTTAGATGATAGTTCTCTAGATAATTTAAGAGCATTTAGAACCGATGATGCAGGAAGGGCTGTTGGGTTGATTTACACAAAATTCTACGCTAAGGATAAGGTAATAAATCGACTAGAAGAAATGATTATGAATTGTTTACCAAGATACGTCGCCGAAAATAAAGACCTCAACATCATTGAGTCTTAAATTTTAAAGTCCCATTAAAAGGTCCATGGGGTCTTTACCCATGAGCATAGTCTCTGGATTTTCTAGATAGTTTTTAACACTAACTAAGAATCCAACGGATTCTTTACCATCAATGATTCTATGGTCGTAGCTCAAAGCAACATACATAACAGGTCTTGCAACAATATTACCCTTTTCTACGACAGGTCTTTCAACGATATTGTGCATGCCAAGAATAGCACTTTGCGGAGGATTGATAATCGGAGTACTTAACATACTCCCAAAAACCCCTCCATTCGTAATGGTAAAAGTACCTCCAGTCATTTCAGGAATGGATAGTTTGCCGTCACGAGCTTTAATTGCTAGTCTTTTCACTTCACTCTCGATGTCCCATAAGGTCATATTTTCTACATTTCTCATGACTGGAACCATCAATCCTTTAGGGCTACTCACAGCAATAGAAACATCAACAAAATCATTCATCACCATTTCTTCTCCATCAATAAATGCATTAACTTTTGGGAATTTTTGCAAGCTTAAAGCACAAGCTCGAGTGAAGAAACTCATGAAGCCAAGATTAACCCCATGCATTTCTTTAAATCTTTCTTTATATTTTGATCTGATGTCAAAAATAGGTTGCATGTTTACCTCATTAAAGGTGGTAAGCATTGCTGTTTCATTTTTGGCAGAGACCAATCTTCTAGCAACTGTTTTTCGTAAGTTGCTCATTTTTTCTCGATGCTGATCACGGCTAGGCTCAGAAGGCTCATTGTAGTTTGTATCTGCATTGGCAAGAATTGCATCATATTTAGTGATTCTTCCATCTTTACCTGTCCCTGTAATTGTCTGGGCAGATATCCCTTTTTCAGCAAGTATTTTGTTGGCAGCTGGGCTTGGTGAACCCGTTGCGTAATTACGAGTGCTACTTTTAACGAACTCTTCTGTTTTTGGGTTAGGTTCTTCTTTTTTTGCAGGTGTACTTTCTGAGGCAGATGCAACTTTTTCAGCTGGTGGCTCAGTACTCGTGTCAATAGATGCGACCACGGATCCAATCTCTACATCTTCACCTTCTTCAATCATAATTTTTAGAATTCCTGCTTGTTCAGCATTCAACTCTACTGTAGCCTTGTCACTCTCGAGCTCTGCTACAGCTTCGTCCATTTCAACATAATCTCCATCTTCTTTCAACCAGCTAGCAATCGTTACTTGGGTAATTGATTCTCCAACAGATGGTATTTTTAACTCTACTGACATTTATGTTATACAATTGAACATCAAAGGTAAAACAGATTTTCAACTTAAGAGGTCCATTCAGTGAGATTTTATATTAAGATGATCAATTTATTTTAGGTATTCCTAACAATTACCATATAACCTGAAGTTCAAATTGAAATCATACACGGGCATGGTATCGGATAAGTAAATCCATATGTATATTCGTGTGTTCTTCTAAGAGAAGCTATAGAATTAATGAGTGTTCAATCGTGCATAAAAGCATTAGTACAAAATCTACCAGGAGATAATGCTGTAATTTCTCCTGGGAGTAGAAATGCTCCTGTTTTATTTGCATTGAATCATACTAAAAAGATTTGTTATTCGGTCATTGATGAACGAAGTGCAGGTTTTATAGCATTGGGTATGGCTAAACATACCCGTCAACCCGTAATTTTATCGTGTACTAGTGGTACCGCATCACTCAACTATTATCCCGCTATTGCAGAGGCTTATTACGCAAGAGTTCCATTAATTATCATAACTGCCGATCGACCTATTGAAAAAATTGATGCTTGGGATGGTCAAGCTATTCGTCAAAAAAATGTATTCAGAAATCATATTCGTGGTGAGTTTCAAACACCCGACTCTTTTGACGATGAATCCGCATTTAGGGCTATTGGGAATCGAATTCAAAAATGTATTGAGTCTGAATTACCAGGACCCGTTCATATCAATGTTCCAATCAGAGAACCATTTTATGACTTTAATAAATCAGAGGACTTATCTAAATCAGAAGTTAATTTATATCAAGCACCTGAACTAAGATTAAACCTAAGCTCAATTGCTGCTGCAAAAAATACCTCATTTGATCATAAAAAAGTACTTATTTTTAATGGGATGGATGATGGAGAGAGAGTTATAATTAACTCAGATGACGCAGTAATCTTATCGGATATAACCTCCTACAAAGATAGTAATGTGAGCTACTGGGATGCGATGTTATTTTCTTCATTATCAAAAAAGGGAGGTATAGAGGCACTTAAAGTATTGTCCCCTGACGTGCTCATAACCACTGGTACAACAACAGTTTCAAAAGGGCTTAAGCATTTTTTAAGTATTCATAAACCTGAAGTTCATTTTCACATTTCAAATTATGATGAAGTGGGGGATATGTTTGGTACGCAACCCCAGATTATTCATCAATCAGACATTCAAATCTCACACTCAGACAATGTACAACTAGAAAAAGGTTTTTTGAATGCATGGATTAATATGACCAAATCATTTCAATTGAAATTCAATCAATTAGATTGGTTAGGATATCATGAATTCTCCGTTGTGAATTTTATATTGGAGAAATTGAATTCGAATGATATTCTTCATTTCAGTAATTCGATGCCTGTTCGATACGCGTCTTTTTTAATAAACAAAAAGAATGATGGAAATAAGATCTATGCTAATAGAGGCACAAGTGGGATAGATGGATGTTCTAGCACAGCCCTAGGTAATGCTCTTGTTAGTGATCAGAATGTAAAGCTTATCACAGGTGATATTGCATTTTTTTATGATGTTAATGTATTCTTCAATGAGCATGTGCCCAAGAATCTTAAGATTATTATACTAAATAACCATGGTGGTGGAATTTTTAATCTGATTAAAGGTCCAGAAAGTTTAGGTGAGTCGATAAAGTTTCAAACCACTCCTCATTTTTTAAATGCTTCTTCACTATGTGACCATTTTGGAATAGCGTATTTTGTAGCAAATGATGTAACTAGTTTAAGGAGTTGTTACAATCAATTTGATTCATATCAGGGTGCTGCTGTTCTCGAACTTATAACGGATGAACAAGAGAATCAAAACGCTTTTAATAAATTCTTGAATTTGTAGTCAACTAGACTTAATTCTATTTTTTATAGTCCTCTTGAAGGTTTAGTTGTTAACTTGAATTTAATTTGCACCATGTCATCAGAAATCTCCACATTAAAAAGAACAAAATTGTATAACAAGCACATTGAATTAGGTGCTAAAATGGTCCCATTTGCAGGTTATGAGATGCCTGTTCAATATACAGGTCTCGCAGCCGAGCATCATGCCGTAAGAGAAAGTGTTGGATTATTTGATGTTAGTCATATGGGAGAATTCAGTGTAAAAGGTAAAGATGCTGAAGCCCTCATATCTTGGGTATGTTCTAATAGTATCATTAGAATGGTAGATATGCAGGCTCAATATAATTGTATGCCCAATAATCAGGGTGGTATTGTAGATGATTTAATTGTTTATCGATGGAATCAAAATGAATATACGTTAGTGGTGAATGCAAGTAATATTTCAAAAGATTGGGATTGGATTATGGAGCAAAAGAATGCTAAAGGATTTGATTGTGAATTGGAAGATATTTCAGACGATGTGTCACTAATCGCTGTTCAAGGACCAAATGCCAGTAAGGTACTTCAAAAATTAACACCAATTGATCTAGATGGAATTAGATTTTATCACTTTGATGCGGGAAGCTTTGGTGGGAGTGAGGATGTGGTAATAAGTAATACAGGTTACACCGGTTCAGGAGGATTTGAACTATATGTATGGAATCATGAGGCTGAAATGATTTGGGATGCTATCATGAGTGCAGGAGAAGAATTCAACATTACACCTTCCGGTTTGGGTGCTAGGGATACTCTTAGGTTGGAAAAAGGATACTGTTTATACGGCAATGACATCAATGATAAAACTTCTCCTATTGAAGCAGGTTTGGGTTGGATCACAAAATTTAGTGAGCCCTTTAATCATTCTACATATCATAAAAATATTAAAGATAATGGACCAGAAAAAAAACTTGTTGGTTTTGAAATGTTAGACAGAGGTATTCCAAGACAGCATTATTTGATTTATGATATGTACGAAAACCTCATCGGTGAGGTAACAAGCGGGACTCAAAGTCCAAGTCTTGGCAAAGCCATTGGAATGGGGTATGTTAAATCCTCAAACTCTTCTATTGGTGAAGAATTCTATATCCAAATTAGGAAAAACAGAATTAAGGTTAGGGTAGTCAAACTACCATTTGTTGATTAGGTTTTGTATCGAATCAATTAGATACTCCCTTTTTGTCGTTAAATTTGCTCTATGAGTTTGTCACAACAGATTAACGACCAATTAAAGCAGGCAATGAAAGCAAAAGATCAAAGTACTCTGCGTGGTTTAAGAGCAATTAAAGCTTCATTACTATTACTTCAAACACAAGAAGGAGGAGGAGATGTTACTGAAAAAGATGAGATGGAGGCCTTGGTCAAAATGGCTAAGCAACGGAAAGATTCTATTAAAATTTTTAATGACCAAGGTAGAACAGATTTGTCAAAAATAGAGGAAGAAGAATTATCTGTGATTGAGAAATTTCTTCCAGCTCAGCTTACTAGTGTTGAGGTAGAAGCCGAAGTGAAATCTATCATCACTCAATTAGGTGCGAGCAGTATGAGGGATATGGGGAAGGTTATGGGGATGGCAAACGGAAAACTTAAAGGGAAAGCTGATGGTAAATTAATCGCCGATATCGTCAAGGGGCTGTTAGCAGGATAAGAAAATCCTTAAGTCATTGTATACCGTGTAATTCTTTGCGTAAAGCAAGTCTAGATTTTTTTGGAATCCACTGTTTTTATCTTCAAGTTGGTAGTCTGTTGCAAAAACACCTGGCTTTATTGATGGAAGGTCATCACTATCACTAGCATATCCAACCCATGTTTTTTTCCCTAATAAAACATCGATGGAATAGCTTAATCTCAAGCGAGTTCTTTTGAAAAAGATCCAAAGAGGGCAGGAGGATATGAGCAGAAGAGCTAACAAAATGTCAAAAAATCTTTTTTGAGTTCGATATTCATTTTTGCTAAGATTGAGTTCAATTTGTTGGCCAAAATACAATCCATTGGAGTTTTTTGATTGACTTCCTATTACAAAACTACTTGCAGAAGGTATCATATAGTAGTTTATACTGGGGCCTAATTCATTCATAATTTGAATGGTATATTTTGTACTTACGGTTTCGTTGCTAAAAATTAATTCATTAATCCCGTAAATATGGATAATTTCTTTTAGTTGTTTCTTTGTACCTAACCATTGAGATGATTCGCTTTTTTTATCTGAAATAAAGCCAACTTGCTGGTAATCCTTTTGATAGCTGCTAAGAATCTTTGATAATTCAATCCACTTTTTCTCACTTCCAATAAGTACACTTTTAATGTTTGATTTTTGTGAGAAGTCAAGCGTTTTGTATTTTAACAAATGATATAGTGTTCTCCAAGAGAATAAAATGGCAGAAACAACAAGTGTCCCAAACAAAATAATTCCTCGGCTAAAATGCAAGTGGTTGGGGAGAAGACCATATATCATTAGAATAACCAATGTGCCAATTAGAATACTTCGAACTAATTTACTAAAGTTGAATGGGGCCTGATAAGACCCATTGAAAGCAATGCTAAAAACCCATACTAGTGTGTAATAGGGGAGGTGAATTGTTAGCATTTCTTTAGGGTAAGATGTGATTCCTTTGATATGTTCTTCCCAATATTCTTTAAGTAAAAATAAGCTTAAAAATATAAGGATTGATTCAAGTGAGGCAAGCCAAAATCGTTGGATAAAAGTATTTATTAAACTGATGCTAGCTCGGCCATAAATGGCTAAGTTTATAAATAGTTTGAATAGCTTTTGATTGCCTCCAGCATAGTGTTTTTCAGCAAAAATCACCATAGCCTTATAAAATATTTTAACGTAATTGGTACTGAGTTTTTTTGTACTTTCTCCTTTGTAGTGAATGATTCGAGAACCTGCAAAGTAGTAATTTTTCCAACCAGCTTTCGTGATGCGATAACTTAAGTCAATGTCCTCACCGTACATAAAAAAAGTTTCGTCCAGAAGTCCAATTTTATCCAATACTTCCTTTCGGATAAGCATAAACGCCCCAGCTAAAATTTCGACTTCGTGATTTTGATTAGCAGGTAAATAACCGAGGTGATATTTCCCGAATTTCTTAGATTTTGGAAAAAGTTTATTTAATCCAACCATTTTATAAAAAGCTACTTCGGGTGTAGGTAATCCACGTTTACTTTCAGGGAGATAATTTCCTTGACCGTCAAACATAGGTACGCCACAACCACCTAAATCAGGAGTTTGGTCAGCAAATTTTATAATATTATCAAAACAATTCTCAGGAACAATGGTGTCTGGATTTAGAAGTAAAATATACTCCCCAATTGATTTTTTTATTGCTTGATTATTGGCTTTACTAAAGCCGGTATTCTTTGCATTAGAAATAAGATTAACCTCAGGAAATGAAGAACGAACCATCTCTTGAGACCCATCGACTGAGTTATTGTCAACTACGAATATTTCTGCTTCAATGTTTTGAATAGCTTGATAAACAGATTTTAGACACTGTTCGAGGAAGTGCTTTACATTATAATTGACTATGACTATTGAAAGTTTCAAACTGGTAGGGCAAACATACAATATGAATATGGGTATTGAGCAGATGACTTACGAGTAATTTCTGAATCAAGGTATTTTGTAGTGTAATTGTTTCATGGGGTTACCTAAATTCGCATAGATTAAATGAAATTTTTATTTCCTCAATTTCTGTGGGCTTTATTGCTTTTGATTATTCCTATAATTATTCATCTTTTTAATTTTAGGAGATACAAGAAAGTTGTCTTTAGTAATGTGACTATGCTAAAAGAAATTGAGACTCAAAGTCGCAAAACAAAGCAGCTTAGGAAATGGCTAATCTTGTTGACCAGAATAATTGCATTATCATCATTAATTTTAGCTTTTGCAATACCTTATATTCATAGTAAAGATAGTTTGTTCGGTCGCAAATTGATTAGTATTTATATAGATAATTCTCAAAGTATGCTTGCTGAAGGGGAGAATGGTCAATTGTTTGAAGTTGCCAAAAACAAGGCACGCGAAATCATAAGAACTCTGCCAAAAAATTCAGAAATTCAAGTTATAGACAACGGTTTAAGCTTTTCAAGTAATAAAACTAATTCGTCATCCAATGCTTTGAGATTGATTGATAATATGGATATCGATCATAGACCCAACGATTTGTTCGGAGTCTTAAAAAAAATAGAATCTATGTTTAAATCCGATTCTTATGGGCATAACTATACATTTTTAATTAGCGATTTTCAGTCTCAAGAAAGAACAGATAATATAGCATTGGATAGCAATTATCATATTTATGCTTGTCCAGTATATCCAAATTTGTCACAGAATTTAGCTATTGATTCTGTATGGTTAATCAAGCCAATTACACAATCATTTAAACCGATTGAGATGATGGCTCGCATTCATAATTATGGAAGAAAGGGCAATTTTTTATCCAATCTCACACTAAAAATTAATGGTGTTCAACGTGTGGTCAAGAGTATAGATATACCTGCGAATTCATATAGAGATGTGCCATTGAGTTTTATTTATTCAGGTACAGGTTGGTTAGGTGGTGAACTAACCGTTTCAGATGTACCCATTGATTTTGATAACTCTTATTATTTTTCAATATTGATTGATTCGTCGATTAAGGTTCTTCAGCTAGGAGAAGATTCAGATGAATTTTCAAGAATTTTTGATAGTGATTCTCTTTTTTATTTTTCTCATTCTGATTTAAATCAAATTGATTATTCTGGATTGAATTTCTACGATTGTATTATACTTAACCAATTACCAAAAATGAGTTCTGGCTTAATCAGTCAACTTAAGAATTTTGTTGAAGATGGTGGAGTTTTATCTGTTGTTCCGGGTGTTTCTAATAGTAGCTACACGGATTTTTTTAGTGAATTAGGAATTTCAAATTATCAAATCAAAGTGGACGATGAGATGGGTGTGTCTCCTTTAAGTATTTCTGGTGTTTTCTTAAAAGATGCCTACAAGCAAATTCCCAGTAATTTGCTTTTACCTAAGATCAAGACGTATTATCGTTTGAAATCAAACCCCCAGTCTGACAAAATAATATATCTGAAAGATGGTACTGAAATATTGACCAAAACAAATATAGGCTCTGGTTCAGTTTTTCAATCTACTGTTCCTTTTGATTCAAATTTCAATTACACATCTAGTGAATTGTTTGTTATCATACAACTAAAGATTGCTTTCAGTAAAAGAAAAACACAATCTATTGCCTCTGAAATTAATTCGACAAATCCTGTTTATTTACCAAAATCATCGGGTTTGATTCACCTAAGAAAAGGAAATTCCGACATTGTGACAGAATCATATACTCATAGTCTAGGAAGTAGGTTTTGGTTAAATGATGCGATATCTGAGTCTGGTATTTATTCTGTTTTTGATTCAGAAGAATTACCCATAGCCAAATTAGCTTTTAATTACTCTAGAAAAGAGTCCCATCAGAATTATCTTGATGAAGTGAGAATTGATGAGGTTTTTGATAATACCCAATTTACAATGAATAAAAACAATATGGTATCACTTTTAAAATCTACTCAAGATCTGCAAAATAGAAGCCAGTTGTGGAAAGTCTTTATTTTAGTATGTTTGATATTTCTACTGATAGAGATACTTTTGTTAAGATTTGTAAAATCATAGCTGCAGAGTGTCCATGACATATATAATAAGACAAGCAACATTAATTCAAAAAGAAAACTCCTCTCATAATTCTAGAGTAGATCTATTAATAAGGGATGGTAAAATTGAAAAAATAGCGAATAATATTTCTGAGAGTAATGCTGAGGAAATTGTCGGGGATGATTTGTGTGTAAGCTCAGGTTGGATTGATATGAGGGCCGGACTTACTGATCCTGGTTACGAACACAAAGATACCCTGAATAATATCCTTGATACAGCAGCATTTAGTGGGTTTACTTCCATAGTTACCCTTCCTAGTACTACTCCTAAAATTGCAGATAAAGCTTCTGTTTCATATTTGATTAATGCTTCTAAGAATCACCTAGTAAATATTCTACCGACTGGTATAATTGAAGATCCAAATAGCAAGGGTGATCTTGCTGAAATGTATGATATGTATGAGTCTGGAGCAGTAGCATTCACCAATGGAGATGATGAGGTCTCTAACGGACTTCTTAAAAAAGCATTATTGTATACTAAACCATTCGATGGGATAATAATTTCACATCCTTCCGACAAGTCATTAGAACACGGAGGAGTAGTTCATGAGAGTAGCATGATGGTTGCTACAGGACTAAAAATGTCGCCGTCAATTGCAGAATATGTTAGTTTGAACCAACAATTAGAGGTTGCTAAATATTGTGATACTCCAATACATTTTTCGTGCATATCTACTGCAAAATCAGTTGAAATAATAAGAGATGCAAAAAAATCTGGGCAGCAGGTAACTTCTGATGTTTCAATCTTAAACTTGTGTTTTACTGAAAAAGAATTACTCCAATTTGATGAAAATTTCAAGGTATATCCACCATTACGATCAGAGTTTGACCGAAGGGCTTTGATCCAAGGTATTGTTGATGGTACGATTGACGCAATTTCAAGTAATCACAGTCCTCAGAACATTGAGGGAAAGGCTGTGGAGTTTGATTATGCCGAATCAGGTGTTTTGAGTCAGCAGTTTATGTTTAGTTGGTATGAGAAGTACTTAGCAAAAGATATACCAATGGATATTTTTGTGAAATCGTTAACTCATGGGCCAAACGATATACTTGGCAAAAAAAATACAAATATTGAAGAGGGAGTCATGGCTAACTTAACTATATTCGATTTAAATAGAAAGTGGCAACTCAGCCAATCTAACAATACTTCTAAATCCTCAAATACTCACGAGTGGGAGAAAGAACAAAAAGGCAAGGTTGTGGGGCTATTTAACAATAACTGCGTAAAATTGTATTAAATATTATTATGATAAATTTATATAAACCATCGATTGATCAAGGTGTTAGAATGGGGATTATCTCCGTTGTAGTTTTTCTTGGGATTTATGCTTTTGATCCAATGTTTTTTGGTAAGCCAACAGGAATGTTAACTCTACTAGTGGTTAACCTACTAGCTATACCTATTGTATTTATGATTCTAGGTGCTAGAAATACAAAAGCAAATTTCACACCGTATTCATTTGGCAACGCATTTAACGCTGCTTTTTTTACAGCAATTGTTTCAGCTTTAATTGTATTGGTCTTTAATGTTATCTTTTTATCGTTGATTGACCCAACATGGGAGCAATCAATATTCGAAGAAACGATGAATACAACAGAGTCTTTTATGTCTAATGCAGGGGCATCACAAGATGACATTGATGAGGCAATGGAAAAAGCAAATGAAGCATATGCTGATCAGCCAAAAGGGGTTTTAGGAGCAATTATCAATACAGGTAAAGGGTTAGTTTGGTATTTAATCCTTGCACTTATTATAGGAGCAGTTCAAAAAGATAAAAAGACCGAAGAAGAGCTCGTTTAGTTTGAATCTATCTGTAGTCATACCTTTACTCAATGAAGCAGAATCTTTGCCAGAATTGCATGCTTGGATAAAACGTGTGTTGGATGAAGAAAAGTTATCCTATGAAATTATTTTCATTGATGATGGATCAACAGATGATTCATGGAGAATTATACAAGATTTAAAGTCTAAACATTCAGAGATTAAAGCTCTTAAATTTAGAAGAAACTACGGAAAATCTGCGGCATTAAACAAGGGCTTCGCTCTTGCAAAAGGAGATAGTGTTTTCACAATGGATGCGGACCTTCAAGATAGTCCAGACGAACTCCCGATCATCCATTCTATGCTTTGGAATGATAACTATGATCTTATTAGTGGTTGGAAAAAGAAGAGGTATGACCCTATTACTAAAACGATACCAACAAAACTTTATAATTGGGCCACTAGGAAAATGAGTGGTATATATCTCCATGACTTTAATTGTGGTTTAAAAGCATATAAGAATGAGGTTGTAAAGAGTATCGAAGTATATGGAGAGATGCATAGATATATACCAGTAATGGCTCATCGAGCAGGGTATAAAAAGATTGGTGAGAAGGTGGTTGCTCATCAGTCTAGAAAATATGGTGAAACCAAGTTTGGTCTAAGTAGATTTATACGCGGTCCTCTAGACTTGTTAAGTATCATATTTGTTTCTAAATTCGGAAAAAGACCCATGCACTTTTTTGGTTTTGGAGGAGCTCTAGCTTTTTTATTAGGATTTTTTCTTACAGTATATGTGCTTGTAGACAAATTAATTGCAATAAGCTATGGTGTGCGTCAATCTTTAGTTACGGATAATCCACTGTTTTATATTGCTTTGGTAATGTTAATTATTGGGACTCAACTTTTTATGGGCGGATTTTTAGCCGAAATGCTCAGTAGAAATGCACCCAATCGAAATAAATATGAGATATCAGAACGATTAGGTTTTGAGTAAGCAAATCACCATAATTGGTCCTGCTTATCCACTAAGGGGTGGATTATCATCCTATAATGAACTGCTTGCTTCAAAACTACAAAAGCAAGGTCATCAGGTAAAAATAATCACATTTAGTCTGCAATATCCTGATTTTCTATTTCCAGGAAAAACTCAATATTCTAATTCTTTACCTCCAGACAATTTAGAAATAGAGGTTAGTTTAAACTCTGTAAACCCCCTAAATTGGATTCTTCTCGGTAGAAAAATTAAAAACGAAAAGCCTGATTTGGTAATTTTTAGATTTTGGATGCCGTATATGGGACCAAGTCTTGGGACTTTGGGTCGAATTATTCGCAGAAATAAACATACTAAAATAGTTGCTATAACAGATAATATTATTCCTCACGAAAAAAGGTTTGGAGATCGATTACTGACCTCTTATTTTCTGAAATCATGTAACGCATTTTTAACCATGAGTAAGTCGGTTTTAAATGATTTAAAATCATTTGATATTTCTATACCAGCAGTTTTTAATCCTCATCCGATGTATGAAAATTTTGGGGAACATATCAATAAATTTAAGGCTAGAAAAAAACTAGGATTGGATAAAGATGTGGATTATGTTTTATTCTTTGGATTTATCAGAAAGTATAAAGGGTTAGACACCCTACTAAAAGCTTTTTCAGACCAACGGTTGAAAGATAAAGAACTCAAGCTAATCATTGCAGGTGAATACTATGATAGTCCTCAAGCCTATCAAAAAATAATTGATGATTTAGAATTAAAAGATCATATTATTCATGCAAATCATTACATCGAAGATTCAGAAGTAAGTTTATATTTTAGTGCTGCTGACTTGGTGGCACAGACTTATAAAACAGCAACGCAAAGTGGAGTTACTCAAATTGCTTACTATTACAACACACCTATGCTTGTGACAGATGTTGGAGGACTAGCTGAATTAGTGCCACATCAGAAAGTAGGTTATGTCACATCACAAAATTCTAGAGAAATATCAGATTATATTTTTGATTTTTATGAGAATGATAGATTATCTGAATTTTCTAAAAATATAGAATCAGAACGAAACAAATTTACGTGGGAAAGTCTAATCGATAACCTATTCAAAGTTTCAGGATTGAACTAGTATTGACTTTCATATGCACCTATATCTGGAGTCCCTGCTCTAGGTCTGTTTAAAAAATCTTCGGTTATGGGCGGAATTATTGGGAAGGCCATATCCTTGGCTGCGGACAGCGTATCTAATTCAAAGTGGAAATTGTAGGAGTCTTTAAACTTTGCAGATTTATTTATAATGTTATTAGAGCCTACACCCGTATAAATTGCTTTGTTTGTCTTCATTAAATTATAGTCTATCACGGAGGGTGTTATTACTTTTGAATAATCAATGTCTTCCCCAATTTCTGATTCAGCTAAAACACCATCTATGATATTATTGACAAAATAAAATTGGATATCATAGGTTTCTAAAATTGATCCGAATTCATCTCTTCTTCTGTTTAAATAAGCAAATGTGGGTTCTTGTCGAGAAAAATCTCTTCTACCAGTATAGAATGTATTGTGTAACAAGGTGTAATTTCCACCATTAGCACCCAAAAAAGTGAACCTACCACAATTAGTGCTGACACTATTTTGAACGTGAATTGTACTACCTTTTCCACTGATTCCGTCAAAACTCATGTTTCGAATCATTGTTTTGTTTATGGTAACATTTTTTTTGTTTTCCTCACCAGGCACAGAATCACAATAGACTCCAACGGTCCCATTCTTGATTATAGCATGTTCGATTGTATTACTATGACTTGGGTGACTAATCCATATTCCACCCCATTGTCCACTTTCCTCTTCCCATGAGGGCTGTAAACGATCCCCTTGCATTAATACGGGATTGTCAACATCGCCCTTTACATCCAATTTTCCTTCAACAAATAGCCAGCTTCTGGGAGCAAAATGGACATTCATTCCTTCTTCTATGGTAAGATTCACATTGGGTTTTACATAGCAATATCCATAAACGACTATAGGAAGTTTATTATTAGACCAGATGGTATCTGTTTCGATACTGTCTCTAAAAATATAGTGAGCATCCTGTCCCCAACCAATGAGCATAGTTTTAGATTCGTTACCGTTGGTATTGAAAAGAATGGAATCACGGATAATCAAGGGGTTAAAATCGGGATTATTGTTGTTCGGATCGGGATGAACTTCAACAAATAAGAAGATGCTATCATTGGGAAATAATTCAATGTCCGAAAATGAACTTCCAGCTTCACCATCAACATTCAGTCTAAAATGAGAATTGCTTCCTCCACCTAATTGGATTGACGTTTTAATCCGTTGGTCGTATGGGTTATATACGAGTATCTGCTTATTAACTGATATGGGGGTAGTTGAACTTACTTTGGTGAATACCGTATCAAACCATAAAGTATCCGTGTTAACCATAACTTGACTGTTTGGATTGGTGTTAAATTCTTCTTTTTTACACGAAGAAATCATGACATACAATCCAAAAATAAAAAGCGAGTATTTGAGCAATGATTGCATGCGGAGCTTGAACGATGTTACAAAGGAAATATTTTATTTCAGCATAACCAATGTTATGTGATTAAGACATTTAAATAAAAAGGCCCACATTAGTGAGCCTTTTATGCGCCCTCACCTGGACTCGAACCAGGGACCTATTGATTA
>TARA_Y100000385_G_scaffold235415_1_pt1 | contig 23893 bp, 23 predicted proteins | sample TARA_Y100000385 | Tara Oceans TARA_Y100000385 (sample SAMEA2620980) | marine metagenome | biome: marine biome (ENVO:00000447); feature: surface water layer (ENVO:00002042); material: "saline water (ENVO:00002010), including plankton (ENVO:xxxxxxxx)" | depth 5 m
TACATATGGGTAGACCTTGGTTAGCTTATTTTGTTTTTCCACTACCCAATAATTTTGGTTCATTGTGGGTGAACTTCAACTCTCCCTTGCTATGGGATGTTTTTGCCATTTCCACTTACTTCACAGTCTCTCTGGTATTTTGGTATATGGGTTTAATCCCAGATTTTGCTATGATTCGTGATCGAGCAAAGAAAACTCTGATTAAAAAAGTATATACAATTTTGTCTTTTGGTTGGTCTGGTAGAGCGAAGCATTGGCAACGCTTTGAAGAATTGTCATTAGTATTAGCTGGATTAGCAACTCCTTTGGTTCTCTCAGTTCATACAATAGTATCGATGGATTTTGCCACTTCTGTTATCCCAGGTTGGCATACTACTATTTTTCCTCCTTATTTTGTTGCAGGAGCTATTTTTTCCGGATTTGCTATGGTACAAACATTGCTATTGGTAATGCGTAAAGTACTTTATATGGAGTCTTACATTACTATTAAACATATTGAATATATGAACATTGTGATTATGGTTACGGGTTCCATAGTCGGTGTGGCCTACATCACAGAATTATTTATTGCATGGTATTCGGGAGTAGAATTTGAACAGTATGCTTTTTTAAATAGAGCGACCGGCCCTTATTGGTGGGCGTATTGGGCGATGATGACATGTAATGTTTTTTCACCACAGTTTATGTGGTCCAAAAAACTTAGAACCAGTATTGCTTTCACTTTCTTTATTTCTATAGTTGTAAATATTGGAATGTGGTTTGAGCGATTTGTTATTATCGTTACCTCACTTCACAGAGACTATCTTCCCTCATCTTGGTCAATGTTCTCGCCTACATTTGTTGATATCGGAATTTTTGTAGGGACAATAGGATTCTTTTTCGTTTTATTTTTACTTTATGCGAGAACCTTCCCAGTTATAGCTCAGGCAGAATTGAAAACGATTGTTAAATCATCCAGTTCTCAAAGTAAAAAAAATCACCATGAGTAAAAAAGTAATTTACGGTATATACGATGACGATGATGTAATTTTACAAGCGGTCAAGGATATCCGAAAAAAAGGGCTTCATGTAGATGAAGTGTATTCCCCGTTTCCAATTCATGGTCTGGACCATGCAATGGGTTTAAAACCCACTAGACTTGCAATAACTGCATTTATTTATGGCTGTATAGGTCTTTTCTTAGGACTTTTGATGATGTGGTACATGATGATCATTGACTGGCCTCAGATTATTGGAGGTAAGCCAAATTTCACACTTTTAGATAACTTGCCGGCATTTGTACCTATTGCATTTGAAATTACAGTTTTTTTTGCAGCGCACTTAATGGTTATTACCTATCTGGTTCGCTGTCAACTTTTTCCAGGATCATCTGCTTCAAGTCCAGATCCAAGAACTACCGATGATAAATTTCTTATGGAAATTTTTGTTAATGATAATAAATCTGAAATTATTGCATTAATGAAACAGACTGGAGCTATTGAAGTGAAAGATGAATTAATAGACTAAAGTTCTATAAAATGACAAACCCAATAAAAATAGCTTATATCAGCCTAGTAGCATTATTCGTAGGTATATTTCTCCAATCATGCGGGGCAGACGGTTCTAACCCGGGTTATGAGTTTATGCCGAATATGTATCGTTCTCCTTCTTATGAAACATATTCTGAAAATCCTAATTTTGAAAATGGGATTACCTCTCAATTAGGTGTCAATGGAACTATTCCAAGAGGTTTTACTCCTTTTGAATATGACGGTAGTCTCGAAGATTATTTGAGAGCCGGAAAAAATTTAAAGAATCCATTGGCTTTGGATGATCAAACTCTTCTAGAGGGTAAAGCCTTGTTTGAGATGTTTTGTATGCATTGTCATGGGGCAAATGGTGATGGAAAAGGTTCTATCTCTCATCCTGTATATGGAGGTATTCCTTCATATGCAGATAAGGTTGCACCTCGAAGATCTGGTGTGACAATGAGTGAATTGACAGATGGTCACATATTTCATGCCCTCACTTATGGATTGAATGCTATGGGTCCTCATGCGAGTCAAATTTCTAAGACAGAGCGGTGGAAAATTGTCCACTATGTTCACGAGCTTCAAAACGCCTCTAACTAATAATTATAATAAGAAACGTAATGTATACGGTTACAAAAAATACAAAGATTCTTTCATTGTCGCTCATGGCTGTCGGACTAGTCGCTCTTTGCTATGGATTTGTTAAAGGTGCTGGTCACTTTTCTGATGATGTGATAGCTCACGAAGTTCGTGTTTTAGCCGAGGAATTACATTTAGAAGTTTCAGACGATTCCCATTATTCGGATAAGGATAAAGAGTTAGAATATACTCACTTTTCGAGTAATACGCCTGATGAAGTTCAGAAAGATATTCATGGCCAAGAAGCATATTTTTCTTCTTTATACTATGCTATTGAGGAAAAGTTTCATTTGCACTTTTCTCACGAAGAAATGTTTGAGGCGCACGAACTTGATCATGTAATTCACGACACCGTTCATGCACTTCATGCTAAAGCTCAAAGACCTTGGTCTAGTCTTTTAGTCGCCTCCATTTTCTTTTTAGGAGCTTCTTTGCTATCTGTATTTTTTCTAGCACTTCAATATGTCGCAGAAGTTGGTTGGTCTGTTCTTATTAAAAGGGTTTTAATGTGTATAGGAGGCTTTTTGCCTTATGTCGCAGCGATTATCTTTTTCATTATTATTACGGGTGGATTTCATTTGTTTGGAAATCATACTTACCACTGGATGGCAATAGGCATAATGAATCCAGAAAGTTCTAATTACGATCCAATCATTGCCGGTAAAGAAGCATATTTAAATTTTTATTTCTTCCTTATTCGAGCTATTATTTACTTTGTAGGATGGATTTTTGCCCTCAGAAAGTTAACCCAACTTTCACTAAAAGAAGATATTCATGGAGGACTAGAATACTATAACCGCAGTAAAAAAGTTTCTGCTATCTTCATTGTCTTTTTTGCGGTTACTTCTTCCATGCTCGCCTGGGATTGGATCATGTCGATAGATACTCACTGGTTCTCCACTTTGTTTGGATGGTATGTTTTTTCGAGTATGTTTGTTACTGCCTTGGTTGTAGTCTTCATTACTGTAATCCACTTAAAAAGTCGCGGAATGTTAGCTCCTCTAAATGAAAATCATATTCATGATCTTGGTAAATTTATATTTGCTTTCAGCATATTCTGGACTTACTTGTGGTTTGCTCAATTTATGCTCATCTGGTATGCAAATATCCCTGAGGAAGTAACTTACTATAATGCTCGTTTTGATCAATACAGTGTTCCTTTTATGATTTCGCTTGCATTTAACTTTGTTGTTCCAATTATCATGCTAATGAGTCGTGACGCAAAGCGTTATTCGCTTCGAGTTATTTCCATCGGTTCAATAGTATTAGTTGGACACTATTTAGACTTTTTTGTCATGATTATGCCCGGAACAGTGGGTTCGCATTGGAACATAGGTTTTGTTGAAATTGGTACTTTCTTGGGCTATACTGGTCTGTTTATTCATGTAGTAAGTAGAAAGTTAGCTAGTATAGAATTAATTCCAAAAAATCATCCGATGTTAAAGGAAAGCAAGAATTTTCATATATAAGACTTTTAAACTTTGTAACCTTACAAAAATATAGTTCTTAGTTAATGTATTAAATTATGAAAACCTCCAAGTTTGGAGGTTTTTTTATTCTAGAATGGTAGATCATCTTCAGGTCCAGCGGGTTCTAAAGGATCTACTGAAGAACCTCTCCCTTCATTTTGGCTAGGCATAGATTCTACTTTTTGAATTCTCCAAGCATCTAAGGTGTTAAACACACGTATCTCTGCAGAGGGATCTTTTTGCCATTCTCTACCTCTTAAGTTGAAGAAGACTTCGATTTTGTCTCCTACATTTAATGGATCAATCAAATTAGTCTTGTCTTGTGCCAATTGAAAAACAAGAACTTGAGGATATTGTTCTTCAGTTTCAATGATAAATTCTCTTTTTTTGAAACGTTCGCTAATTACTTGCTCGTCTTGGATACGCTTTATTTTTCCTTCGATGGATAGATTACTCATTTTTATAGGTTGTTTAATTTGTCAATTAATAATATTTTCCAAGCTTCTGTTATATTATTTTTTGCCAATAAAATTTTGGCTTGTCTGTGTAATTCTTTTCTTGCATTCACTTTATTAGATGAGGAATTAAATAGTATTGCAATATCTGAATTTTCTTTTGATTTATCAATTCCTATTGACTCAGTAAACGAATGAATGTTTGCTAATTTTGCCAAGTCGTTTCCAGAAAGTACAGTACTATTTTTAATAGAATTTGGCAAAGCATCAAAGCCAATTCCTAATTTAGTATTGGGTTTTTCAACTTCAAAGATACTATCACGAGAGGCTCTGCAGTACCAGTTTGCCCCCATGCGACCCACTAAGTCTAACTTGTGTGGGTCTATTTTTCTGTCAGTTCCTAAAACACTCTCATCAATATGTATTTTGATGATTTCGCAAACCACTAAATTTCCTGCCCCTCCTTGATTTCCCAATGCAATAATTTCATTGACCTTGCATTCCATTTGAACGGGTGATTCTTTCACTCTAAATGGTAGAATAAGGTCAGAGGGAATAGCTGTGAGTCCTGATTTTTTAAATTCATTTACTTCAGGACCATATTCTGAACTCGAAAGAGAACACTGCTCAACTATAGAAAAAGGGACAACATTAATTACCACTTCTTTAATATGTAATATATTTTCAAGTGTGTGCTTTGTTGTATTATTTCGAACTCTTCTAGCTGGGGAGAAAATGGCAATAGGCGGATTGGCGCTAAAGACATTGAAAAAGGAAAATGGACTTAAATTAGGTCGATTTTCTTTATTAATAGTACTCGCTAATGCAATTGGTCTTGGGCCAACAGAAGATAAAAGGTATCCGTGTAAATCTTTGGTACTTAATTCTTTTGGTTCTATTGATATCATAAAGATCTTATCTTTAACAAATGTAACTATTTGCCTTTTGTCCTGCAATATGATTAATACAATAAAATTCATTTTTTCGTTGTCAAACCTGAAATTAATTTTAAATTTGTCGGACTATATGAGATATGATTTACGTTAATTACCTGCGGATATGGTGGAACTGGTAGACACGCTAGATTTAGGATCTAGTGCCGTGAGGTGTGTGGGTTCGACTCCCTCTATCCGCACAAAAGCTTACTTTATAGTAAGCTTTTTTTTGATTTTAATCTTGGTCTTTTTTTCTTTAAACCCATGAATATTTTAAATTTGATTCTATTGTTTTTTAATTAGGCCACTATGTTTAAATTTATTTTGTGAAGGTATTCAAGTTTGGAGGAGCTTCGGTAAAAGATGCTGAAAGTGTTAAAAACATATCAACAGTATTAGATCAGTTTAGATCGGAGTCTATTATAGTTGTTGTTTCAGCCATGGGCAAGACAACAAATGTACTAGAAGAAGTAGCTAGGTCTTATTTTCTTAGGCAATTAGATGTTTTTGAAAAATTAGATTTAGTGAAAGAGTTTCATGAAGCTATTCTTTTGGAATTATTTCCTGCAAAGCATCCTATATTTGATGAAGTGTCAAATTTATTTGTCGAAATTGAATGGGCTTTAGAAGAAGAGCCTCGGCCTGAATACTCCTATGAATACGACCAAATTGTATCCATAGGGGAGTTAGTCTCTACTCGAATTGTTAGTGCATACTTAAATCAAGTAAATTTGAAAAATTTATGGATTGATGCCAGAGATGTAATTAAAACAGATAATAAGTATCAGGCTGCAAGTATTGATTGGTCAGAAACCAAAAAGCATGTTGAGGTACTCATGGGAAATGATTTAATGTATGTAACCCAAGGATTTATTGGTTGTACTTCTGAAAATTTTACAACGACTTTAGGTCGTGAAGGTTCTGATTATAGTGCTGCTATTTTTGCAACTCTTTTAAAAGCCGAGTCTCTGGTCATTTGGAAAGATGTGCCAGGTGTTTTAAATGCCGATCCAAGATATTTCACGAATCCCATTAAAATTGATAATCTTTCTTTCCAGGAAGCTATTGAATTAGCATTTTATGGAGCCTCTGTGATTCATCCCAAAACGCTACAGCCACTTAAAAGAAATAATATACCTCTAGTAGTTCGCTCCTTTATTAATCATCAAGAAAAGGGTACTTTAATTTCAGCGAAAGAAAATTCCAACCCTGATCGTTCTTTTTATATTTTAAAGAAAAACCAAATACTCCTTTCAATTTCAGTAGATGAACTAGATTTTATTGTTGAAAATCACTTGTCTACTGCTTTTTCTATTCTAGATAAACATAATGCAAGGGTAAGTTTAGTTCAAAATTCTGCTATTTCTTGCTCATTTGCGATAGATGTAGATGATTTGTTGTTTGAGAGTCTTATTGATTCTCTTTCAAGAAAGTTTTCCGTCAAATACAATACAGGACTAGAATTACTTACCATTCGACATTACAATGAAATTGATGTTAAAAAGAGTTTGGTTGGTAAAGAGATTTTTCTAAGCCAGAGGAATAGAACCACCATCCAAATTTTGTATAAATGATTAAGCACAAAAATTAATTATATGTTCAAGAATGAGTTGATAATTTTTTTATTTGTGTAAGTTAATATACTCAAGGGAATTTATTTTGAAGAAATTTAATAGTTTGTTATGATTATAACCATTAAAAATATTCAGTATTGATTCCTAATTAATAATTGTCTAATGAGACAAGCAAATTATCTTGTTAGGTTTATACTAATTAGAATATGAGAAGTATAAAGTTTTAAGAATTGAAAACTCAATACTGTATTAAGTATTATTTGGTTTTTACTATCAATTTTTTTAAATGAGTGCTTAGTATTTTTATCAATATTTTTTTTTAAATATTACTTATGACGACCATATTATCTTATAATGTAAACGGAATTCGAGCAGCATTAAAAAAAGGTTGGGTTGACTGGGCTCGATCTACCCAAGCAGATGTGATTTGCCTCCAAGAAACCAAAGCCCACAAAGAGCAACTTGATTTGTCTGTTTTTGATGAGTTGGGTTATTATCATTATTGGTTTTCCGCCAAAAAAAAAGGATATAGTGGAGTTGCTATTTTTTGTAAAGAAAAACCACTTCATATTGAATACGGATGTGGGATCGATACTTATGATTTTGAGGGAAGAGTGATGAGAGTTGATTTCCCTGATTATTCTATAATTTCAGTATATTTTCCTTCGGGCTCAAGTGGTGAACTTAGACAGGGTTTTAAAATTCGTTTTTTGTCCGATTTTAAGAATTATGTAGATGAATTAAGTAGGAAGATACCCAATTTAATAATCTCCGGCGATTATAATATTTGTCATCAAGAGATTGATATTCATAATCCAGTTTCAAATAAAAACACCTCTGGCTTTCTCCCTCAAGAAAGAGATTGGTTATCTTCGTTCCTTCAAGGGGGATTTGTAGATAGCTTTAGAGTATTGAATCAAAATCCAGAGCAATACTCTTGGTGGAGTTATAGAGCTGCATCTAGAGCCCGAAATAAGGGTTGGAGGATAGATTATCATATGGTGAGTAGATCTCTCCTTTACAATATAAAAAGAGTAGCTATTTTATCTGAAGCAAAACATTCAGATCACTGCCCTATTCTTTTGGGGATTGATTTTAAAAAATGAAGAATCTCTCTTTAAAGAACCACGATTTGCTTAGTTCCTTGGTGATTGCCTATTTTATAAATAATGTAATACATACCTGAGTTTAAGTTTGGTTTTAAAGTATTTAAATCAACTTGATATTGGCCTGCTCTATAATTTAATTCAGAATGAAATATTTTGTTGCCTAGGATGTCGACAAGAACGAGTTCTATTTTTTCGTTTTTCAGAAGATTGAATTCAATTCGTGCATTTCCATTATTAGGATTGGGATTTACTCTAAAGTGAAGATTTTCTATGATAAATTCTTCGGTACTTAAATTTGGAACACCAAAACGGATATGGTCGATATACAGAAAATTTCCCCCACTTCCTTCCATGATAAAAGATGCTTGAACATTAGAAGAGCCAACAAAGGGGTTTAAACTCACTCTTTGTTCTTTCCACATATTTATGGTAGGATTAAATGTGAAAAAGATATTTGCATCTATGGTGGTTAAATTATCCGTACTTTTATTTACTCGTGTACTCCAATTTTGCCCGCAATCATCTGTGATTTGAACTTGGAATCGATCTGAACTCTCAGCATCTTTTCGTGCGTAAGCATAATCATAATACATATAGCATGGAGCAGAAACATCCGATAAATCATAGGTAGCTGAGTAGGCTTTTCTGGGGCCTGGATCCACAAAGTCATCACTTTTTATTCGTATAGATCCTCCATTTGAATTACTACTTAAAGTATTCCATTCCCATGATGATCCCTCTAAATTATCTGAATTATACCAATCTTCCGAATTATCCATTGAATTAGAGAAAGGATTAGAATAAAAGTTTTTGTTTGCTGGAGCTATAATTGCCGAACTTTGATCCTGTACATAAATTGCATTTTCAATAGTTTTACTATTTTCTCCCCCAGCCGTGGTGATGCTCAATGTGACAGGATATATGCCTGGATTTTCATATGAAACTGATGGATTTTCTTCTGAAGAGCTAGATGGTGTCCCTCCCTCAAAAGTCCATAAATAGCTTAGCGCCGAGTCGTAATTACTGGATAAATTTTGCCAGTCTGTCATTTGTCCATAACATGTAAAGGCAGAGGAGCTCATAAAGTCAATATTAGCAATACAATCTATCGATTCATAATCTGGATGTGTCCCAGTAAGCATTAAGTTCTCATCAGTATATAAGTTGTTTCTAGCTGCAAGATGCCATGGTTGTCCAAAATCTAATGCACTTCTCATTCTTGTTTTTTGTCCTTCAGTATACATTTTCCCACATGAAGAGTAATCCATAAAGTTTTGGACATTATCTAAGCTACCACAAGAATTTTGATATACGTTACAACTTTGGGAAGATCCTTTTGTGTTGGGTGTGTCCTCAATTCCGTCGTCAATATCACAATTTTCATCCAAATTATTATCGTTTGAGCCTCCCCAAGTATGAGGAAGTCCAAGATAGTGACCAATTTCATGAGTCATAGAGCGAGAGGAGACATTTCCTGAACTGGAAAGTCCAATGCTTCCAAACTGAGAAGCTCGGATGACAATTCCCGCATTTCCATCGTTGTTTGGAGCAGACCCAGGAAGATAAGAATATCCACCAGCTCCACTTGCAATATTTGAGACTACCCAAATGTTTAAGTACATTCTAGGATTCCAACCAACTAATTCTTTAACATTTTCTCCAGCATCATTTGTTAGCTGGGTATAAGTTCTGGTAATTCCCTTTGTGCACTTTCCATCCGGATCTAGTTTAGCTAGTTTGAACTCCACACCAATATCTGCATAAATAGGCTGGAAATCTTGAATGACATCTAAAGTATCTGCATTGAGTTTTCGAAAATCTTCATTAATGATTCGAATAGCATCATGAATTTGTTCGTCTGATATATTATTTGAGCCTCCAGTATGCATGATATGAACGACTACAGGAATACGTCGTATTTCAGCCTCTTTTTTTGATACGCTATTTGCCATCACGGAGTCAACGTAAACACGAAACATTTCTATGTTATGAATTAGTGATGGTTCATTGTGGAGAGCTATTTTCATCATCGAATCTGTAACGCAAGGTTTATAGCCCTGGGCATGGATTGTAAAGCCAGTAATAAAAGCAACAAATAACAATTTAAGTTTCATAAAAGTATTTTTATTTATATTAGAAAAATTACTAATAGTTTTACAAATATTATTCAAACAAATCTACTAAATTAGTACCAACCAATACTCTTAATAGATGAAACAAAGTCCTATAATAATTTTTTTTTGCATGACTTTATTTTTTCCTTCATGCGTATCTCTTAAAAAGTACAATGATTTAGATAATGAATATGCTTCTATTGATAAAAATCATGAGGCTTTGAGGCAAGATCATAGTGAGATGAAAATCATTAATTCAGAGTTAAACTCAAACCTTTTGAGACTTTCAAAACGAACGAGCGAATTAGAAATCGATACTACTTCTTTAGGAATAGATTTTCGAAGAAAAATGAGGGCATATTCAGATTTAAGTGCTTCATACGAAATGCTAATAAAGAACAATTCTACTACTATGGCTATGCAAGCGAAGGAAAATAAGGATCTGATGGAAAGGTTAGGACAGTTGGAAGTCGATTTACAAGAAAGAGCTCGTTCGATTCAGTCTCGTGAGTCTGACGTGCTTGAATTACAGAATTTACTATCAGAAAAAGACCAAAACTTAAATCGTCTAAAAAATACAATAGCCAGTGCTTTGTTAGGTTATCAAGGAGAGGGTTTAACTGTAGAACATAGAGATGGTAAACTCTATGTATCTTTGGAAAATAGCTTATTATTTGCATCTGGAAGTTGGACCGTGAATAAAAATGGTCAAGAAGCTATGAACAAATTGTCCAAGGTACTTGCCCAACAAGAGAGTTTAGAGATTACTGTAGAAGGCCATACCGATAATGTTCCATATGTCGGTTCAGGATTCGTTAAAGATAATTGGGATTTGAGTGTCTTAAGGGCTACTGCAATTGTGAGAATTTTAACTAAAAATAAAGGATTAAGTTCAAAAATAATCACTGCATCTGGTAAGGGCCCTTTTCGACCCATACTCGAAAATAATACACCTGAAAACATGGCCGCAAATCGAAGGATTGAAATTATATTAAGTCCTAATATTGATAAATTAATGGAACTTTTAGAGATGTATTAATTAGAGACTAATTTCTTTTAAATGCAGATGTTTCCCAAAAAAATATTCAGCACTCCTTTCGAAGGAATCAGTGAAGTCCGACACATAAAATTCGTGTTTTGGATTAGAAAGTGAAGAATTTAATAATTTTGATCTAATCAGTATAGACTCGATGTGTTTGGAGACAATTTTTCCGGAATTGATTACCTGAACCTTATTTCCATAAAATTGGTTGATTTCATCTTCAATTAGAGGATAATGAGTGCAGCCTAATATTAAGTGATCAATATTAGCCAATTCCTTCCTCTTTAGATAATTGGATATGATTGTCTTTGAAATATTGTTTTGATAAAATCCTTCTTCAATCATAGGAACAAGAAGTGGACTGGGAAGAGATTTTGTTTCTAGTTCAGAATTTAAAAGACGAATTTTCTTAGCATAAATATTTGATAAGATCGTGTTTTTTGTCCCAATAATACCTACAGATTTTGCTCTAGATCGACATGTGAATTCTACTGTCGGATCAATTACATTTATAGTAATAGCCTTATTTCTTATTATATTTTCAATCTGAGTAAACGCTAGAGCAGAGGCTGTATTGCATGCTACAACAATCATTTTACATTTATGTTCCAAGAGGAAACAGCTAATCCTTTCACTAAACTGAACAATAGCATCGGAAGACTTTTCTCCGTATGGCACATGTTTCGTATCTCCAAAATATAGAATTTTTTCGTTGGGCAACAAGGTGTTAATTTGATGGGCTACCGTAAGACCACCAATACCGGAATCGAAAATACCAATTGCTTGGGTATTTGTTTTATTTGATTCCAAGTTTTTCTTTTACTAAGGGCATAATATCCATTGACTCTTGGCCATAAACAATAGAACCAAGGCTAATATCAAAGATGTATGTGTAGTTATTTTCTTCTGCGATTTGGTTTATTGCATTTTGAGCTTTCTCCAGCAATGGGGAAAGTACCTCATTTCTTTTTTGCTGGATACTTTCTTGACTACTTTGTTGAAATTGCTGGATTCTAAGCTCCAAATCTTGAATCTCCTTAATTTTCGCTTCTTTAACAATATCAGTCATCAAAGATTCATTGTTTTGAAATTCTCCAGCTTTACTTTGGTATTCGGCATACATTGTTTGCAGTTGAGATTCTAACATTTGATTGTATTCCTGAATAGATTTTTCAGCATCTGCAGTTTCGGGCATTACCATTAGTAATTGTTCTGAATGAATATGTCCAAATTTATTTTGAGCAAATACCACGCATGAAAGCGTCATAGAAATAATAAATAATATTGAGGTAATTTTTTTCATGATTTTTTGTTGAGTTTAATTTAATAGCCTAGTAAGTCGAGAATTTTATCGCTCTTATCAAGATTTTTTGAGGAATAGAGCATTAACAGTTCGCTGGATTTGTCAAAAATTATTCCATATTTTCCGTTTTCAGCGAATTCTTGAATTGCATTGTATATTTGGTTTTGTATAGGCCTAATAAGTTCTTCTTGCTTTTTGTACAAATCTCCATCTGCTCCAAATCTTTTCTGTTGAAGGTTTTTTACATCTTTTTCTTTTTCAATAATTTCATCTTCTCTAGCTTGTCTCATTTTTTCAGTGAGTAGGACTTTGTCTGTTTGATATGCTCTGTACAGCACATCAATCTCTTGATATTTAGTTTCAATTTCTTCTTGCCAATCATAAGAAGTATTGTCCAATTCTTTTTTAGCTTGAAGATATTCTGGAATATTTTCTAGAATAAATTGTGAATCCACGTAAGCGACCTTTTGTGCCCAAGAATTGCTTATACCAATAAAAAATAAAATTATAAATATTGATTTTTTCATATTGCAAATTTATGTAATTTAAAATTGTTGACCAATGGAGAAATGAGTTTGCCACCCACTTTTTTGAATTCCGCCTTCAATGGAGTCCAGACCATGTCCAAAATCAACTCCAAGTAAACCAAACATAGGCATAAATATGCGAATTCCAAATCCAACTGATCTTTTAACCTCAAAGGGATTAAATTGATCCATTGTCTCCCAAGCATTTCCTGCCTCTGCAAATGCAGTGGCATATATTGTTGAACTTGGGTTTAATGACAGTGGATATCGAAGTTCGAAGATATACTTGGCATACATTCCAGCTCCTCCCTCAATATGCTGAGATACAGAGTTGTTGGCGTAACCTCTCAAGCCAATGATTTCTCTAGCATTCAGATTAATTCCAGCTGTAAGGCCATCTCCTCCTAGACTAAAACGTTCAAAAGGAGAGATCCCCACATCGGGATTATAAGAACCTAGTAATCCAAATTCACTGTGTGTTTTGATGACTAGATTTGCAAAAGGATTTGCATACCAAGTTCCATTTAATTTAAGTTTAAAGTATTCCAACCATTCGTATTTTTCTGCGGCAGTCATTTTTGAATAATCTTTATTATTCAAAAGGGAATATGGAAGTGTAAATTGCCCTAAAAATGTGAACTGAGATCCTGTTTTTGGAAATATAGGGTCAAATACAGAACTTCTGGATAGCATAGTTTTGTAAGAAATATTTTTTGAAATCCCATTATTAAAACCTTGTACAATTTGTCGATTCTGCAAGTGATATTGTTGAAAGCTTATAGATTGATTGGCAGAAAAGTAGTCGTCAGGCCATTTAAGACGTTTCCCTAAGCCAATATTTATCCCTGTTATGTCCATTCTATTCAAGACATCGTTGGTACTATAGTTTTGAATAGAATGGTTAATATATACACTAAGAGAGTTAGGTTTTTTTCCACCCATCCATGGTTCCACAAAAGAAAAAGAATAGTTTTGAAAGAAGGATCCATTAGATTGAGCACGAAGTGAAATTCTTTGTCCATCTCCTGAGGGAAGAGGACTCCATGTACTTTTGTTAAACACGTTTTTTAAAGAGAAATTATTGAAGGAGACTCCAAATGTTCCAACAACTCGACCTGCTCCCCAGCCACCTTGGAGTTCAATTTGATCGGAAGGTTTTTCTTCTACGGAATATTCAATATCAACGTTTCCTGTTTGGGGATCAGGTTTTGGCGTAACTCCGAGAGTTTGAGGATTAAAGTAATTTAATCTGTTTAATTCCTCTTGAGACCGAATAATGTCTGACCTTCGGAACAATTCTCCCGGCTTGGTTCTAATTTCACGCATAATAACATGCTCATTTGTCTTAGAATTCCCCACCACTGTAACTTTATTAATCGTTGCTTGTTTTCCCTCATAAATTCTTATTTCAAAGTCAATTGAGTCTCTTTCGACTTGAATCTCGACTGGATCAACATTAAAGAAGAGATACCCATCATCCATATATAGAGAGCTAATATCCATTCCGGACATGCTCATTTGTAGACGCTCGTTCATCATCTTTTCATCGTAAAGATCTCCTTTGTTGATCCCTAATATTTGATCTAAATAGGTGGAAGTATATTTGGTGTTTCCTAGCCATTTAATGTTTCTATAGTAATATTTAATACCTTCATCGATAGTTAAGTCAACCTTAATTAATTCTTCAGAAACATCTTCAATCTTTCTTGACACAATTCGGGCATCTCTATATCCAGCTTCATTGTAAATAGAAATAACATTTTTCAAGTCTTCTTTAAAGGCTTCGTTCAAAAACTTGGAAGTTTTGAAAATGCGAAAGAACTTTTTCTCTTTAGTCTCTTTCAGTTGTCTTTTTAATTTTTTTTGAGGGAAAGTAATAGCTCCAATAAAATTGATTTTGTCGATTTTCACTTTGGTTTTCTTATCGATATTTACATCCATCACAATTCCAGAAATATCGGTTGTGTCTTGCAACTGACTAATTTGCACCTGGGTGTTTAAGAATCCCTTATCTTTATAATATTCTGTGATAATATGTTGGGTGTTATTAATTAAATTTTCGGTGACTACTTTTCCTCGAGCTAATTCGATTTTTTCTCTAATCTTATCTACTTCTGATTTAGAAGCTCCCTTAAAGCCAAACTTGGCAAGTTTTGGGAGCTCAGTAAGTTGAATTTCAAGAAAAATGTTCTCTCCCACAATTTTACTAACATTAATTTTAATGTCGCCAAATAGGTTTTGTTCCCATAATTTCTTTGTAGCCTTTGAGAAATCTTCTCCTGGAACCATTATTTTCTCTCCTACATTTAACCCCGATAGAGTAATAATTGCATTTTTATCTAAGTTTTGGATGCCTTGAATAGTAATACCAGCAAGTTCATACTCTACAGGTGCATCATAAGAAATGTCTGCGATGCTATTACCCAAGTTAATTTGGGCAATCATTGGTTTTGACAATAAGAGCAATAAAAGAAATACAAAGTGAATTTTTTTCATTTTAATTTTTTATTTGTTCTGTAGTTCTTCCAAATCTACGTTCTCTATTTTGAAATTTTAAGATTGCCTCAAAAAAATCATCTCGGTTAAAATCCGGCCATAATTTGGTACTAAAATATAGCTCAGAATATGCAATTTGCCAAAGCAAGAAGTTGCTGATTCTGAATTCTCCACTAGTACGAATTAATAAATCAGGATCTGGATACCGTGCGGTGTAAAGATTTTGTGAGATGAGTTTTTCGTCAATATTCTCAATTTTTATAGCTCCATCTGATATTTCTTTAGCCACATGTTTTATCATATTTGTTATTTCCATTCTAGAACTATACCCCAAAGCAAGTACAAGCGTAAGTCCATTATTTGAGGAAGTTTTTTCGATAACATTTAAGAGATTTTTTTTACAAGATTCAGCAAGTAAGTGTGTCTCTCCAATAGTTTCTAATTTAATATTGTTTTTCAGAAAATTCGGCAGTTCTTTTTTTAAGGAGTTGACAATAATTTCCATAATCGTATTGACTTCACTTTTTGGTCTATTCCAGTTTTCTGTTGAAAAGGCATACAATGTGAGTACTTTTATACCCAGCTCTGCGGAAGCTTCGACTACTTCACGAACAGTTCTGACACCATTTTTATGTCCTATGACACGTAAAAAGCCATTTTTTTTTGCCCAACGCCCATTTCCATCCATAATCATGGCCACATGTTCAGGGATTGATCCAAGTTTGATGGTTTGTATAATATCTTGATGCATTATGGAAGTAATTCTTTAGGGCATTTTAATGGTTTGTTTTTAATCTTGTAGCTCAAGGTAATCCCTGTAAAATGATACCAGTCTTTGTTGTTCGGATTACCTCTTGTTTTGCCTTCAATGGTTTGGTTTACTCCAGGATTAGCCATTTCAGCACTTTCAACGGTTAAATACATTTCATCAACATAATAACTACTAACGTCATCTAGGTAGTCTGTTTGTCCAGCTCGCCAAACCCACTCAATACCTAAAGATATATTTTTACCAAAGTTGGTCTTGTAGCCAATTCCAAAGGGAATAGCCCAACTGGAAAGATTATATTTCTGCTGGGATGTTGCATTTGTTCCTTGTCCCTCTGTTCCTAAAGTTTGTAAATCTACCAAAATGTCCATTGAATTTTTTGCTTGAGGATTAAATGTGAAATAGGAAAGCCCTGCATAAAGATATGGACTCGATGTTTGTCTTCTTGGACGGGCTAAAAACTTGTAAAAATTAAATTCAAAACCTAGAGATATGTCTATAATTCTGGATTGAAATCTTAAATTTCTATTTTGTCTTTCGATACTTATAGCTTCTGCATCATTCGCTTTTATTGTTCCATATTGTACGCTTGATCGAAAGCTAAGATATTTGTGAAAATTTATTTTATGAATAAAACCCAGTGCGGGAGACTGCTCTGATAATACTCCTCCTACATAATCTCTTCCAATATCCCCATGATAGCCAGCACTTCCGAGGAATATCCCAAGCTCATTTTTTTGAGCAGAGGCAGATACGGTTAGGAAGAGTGGTATAACAAAAATTATAAAAAAGATGTTTTTCATTGTACGTAGAATATAGTAATGGCCTGCAAATATAACGATTTACTTGTCTTTTTGGTATTTAATTTCGTTTGTCTAAACCCCAGAGTAGTTTGTTTCTCAAGGTACTTGAAAAGTCTTGGGTATCTGTTTCAATCATCTTTGTTTTGAATCGCTCTTTTGAAATGATTAATTCTACCCCTGATTCTAGAGACTCTATTCTAGAATCTAAAGCAACAAGAAATTGATTTTCCCTTCCTTCGACTTTAACTTTAATAGTGTATTCATCACTTATAACAAGTGGGCGTACATTTAAATTGTGTGGAGCGATAGGAGTAATAATAAAATTATTAGATCCAGGCATTACAATGGGTCCCCCACAACTAAGAGAGTAGCCTGTTGACCCAGTAGGCGTGGAAATGATTAATCCATCTGCCCAATAAGAATTTAGGAATTGATTGTTTATATACGTGGAAATAGTAATCATAGAAGTGGTATCTTTTCTAGATATAGTAACTTCATTTAAAGCAAAGTTTAAGTCGCCAAAAATGCCACAGTCTGTTTCAAGTTTTAGCATGACTCGCCTGTCAATAGTGAAACGTTTATTGACTAGTTGTATGATTGTTTTTGGGATTTCATTTTTCGCAATATCAGCAAGAAAGCCCAAACGACCTGTGTTTACTCCGATGATTGGAATTTCAGAGTCTCTTATGATGGTTGTGGCATCTAGAATGGTCCCATCTCCACCGATACTAACAAATAAATCTACACCATTTTTTAGTTCCTCATAAGAATTGTATGTTCCTAAAAAAAGGTTGAGATTCATTTGCTTGGAAAGAAAATTATAAAAAGGTTCATATACAATGACTTCCATCTGTACTTTTTCAAGCTCTTGAAAAAGTTCGAGGACAAACGGTGTGACATCATCTTGAAACTGTTTTCCGTAAACGGCTACTTTCATTTTTTATATATTCAAATACCGAATAAAAGAATCAAACCTATCATTTAGTCCACTGCTAAGGTTCTTTTTTTGAAAAGAAGCCAATATATTGTACTGGTATCGTTCAAATGTTTGCATTACACCGGATAATTCTTCTAAATTAATCTTGATTAATATTTCTAACATTTTTGGATTACTATTATGAGAGAGGCAGAAACAGGTTAATATTTTTGCTCCATTTGCCTCAACAATTTGAGAAATCTGAGACAAACTGTAATCAACATTTGTTACTTCGAGATGAATTATTCCGCCTGGCTCGCCAACTTTTAGCCAATCGCAACATTTTACAAAAAGATCTTGCCCATGAATACATCCCAAATATCTATTTTCTTCGTCTATTACGGGAAGAATACTTAATTTCCCTGAGGAAAAGTAGTTTAATGCATTAAAAAGGTTCTGTTCTGCATGTATACAGATTGGAAGCATATTTTTTTTATAAGTTTCGAGGTTGTCGGTTTCTTTAGCATCCAATATGGACTCCTCATCGATCAATCCTAAAAATCCTTCAGATCCTAGTACAGGGATCTGTCTCAATTTATGATGGTCAAAAAGATTGACCGCGGTAGAAATGAGATCAGATAAATGAAGGGGTGGAATCTCATTTTTCAATAAATCTGCGACGTTCATAATGGGTTTGATTATTTACAAACTTAATATATTTTAGTATCTAACAGTACCCCTTTCTGTTATTCTTGGTTAATTCTATTTTTTTGAGCACAAGTTTTTTAAATTAATAAAGTTTAAGAGCTCAAATGAATTATTATATAGTAGTTAATTTTGTTTGATTGCTAAGGCTATTGTCTAAATTTGTAAACAATTAATAAATGAAATATGACCCGCTTAAGTGTAAATATTAATAAAATAGCTACTCTAAGAAATGCCAGAGGAGCTAACACTCCTGATTTAATTTCAGTTGCTAAAGATATAGAAAGATTTGGAGCACACGGAATCACCGTTCATCCACGCCCCGACCAAAGGCATATTCGATATTCAGATGTAACTTTACTGGCACCTGAATTGAAAACTGAATTTAATATTGAAGGCTATCCTAATTCCAAATTCATAGATCTTGTTTTGCAGATTCGTCCCAGTCAAGTAACTTTAGTTCCCGATGCTCCAGACGCCTTGACGTCAAATTCGGGATGGAATACTAAAAAATATCTTTCCTTTTTAACGGAAATCGTTTCAGAGTTTGCATCCAAGGATATTCGAACATCTTTATTCATGGATACTGAATTTTCGCTTATCGAAAAGGCAAAAGAAACCGGAGTAGATCGCATTGAGTTTTATACAGAACCCTATGCAGAAAAATATGACCAAAATCCGGAAAGAGCAATCAAGCCTTTCGTGGAAGCCGCAAATTTATCCAACAAGTTAGGGCTTGGGATCAACGCAGGTCATGATTTAAATTTAAATAATCTTAGATATTTTTGTAATCAAATTGATGGATTGCTTGAGGTCTCTATTGGTCACGCATTAATTTCTGATTCTTTATATTTTGGTTTGGAGAATACTGTTCAAATGTATTTAAATCAGTTAAATGTCTAGGTTGCTTTATTCAAAGACCTTCGGTTCTGGAAAGCCAATTCTTATTTTGCATGGACTTTTTGGGATGTCTGATAACTGGCAGACTCTCGGCAAAGAGTTCGGACAGTTTTTTGAGACACATGTTTTGGATTTAAGAAACCACGGTAAGTCATTTCACTCTCCAGATCATACTTACCTTTTAATGTGTAATGATTTATTGATTTATATTGATCAACAAGGGTTTGACAAAGTATCTTTTATTGGTCATTCTATGGGAGGCAAAACAGCGATGCTTTTTGCCACATTGCATCCCAATAGAGTAGATAAATTAGTCGTGGTGGATATAGCTCCAAAATATTATCCCCCTCATCATCAATCCATTTTAGCAGGATTACACGAAGTGGACAATGCCTATATTACCCGAAGGAGTCAAGCTAATGAGATACTGAAGTCTCATTTTAAAGACTCAGGAATTCGTCAGTTTTTACTAAAAAGTTTATTTTATAAGACCAAATCAAAGCTAAGCTTTAGATTCAACCTAAAAGTACTTCAAGAGGAGATTGAGCAGTTAGGAGAATCTCTTAAAAAGGAGGCTTTCTTTTCTGGTCCATGTTTATTTCTTTCTGGAGCCAATTCTGACTATATATGTGAGGGAGATGAAGAGCTTATTGAATCTCATTTTCCAGATGTTGAAATCATCGAAATTCCCAAGGCAGGTCATTGGGTGCATGCCGAAAGGCCTGACGAATTTTTTGAGAAAGTCAGTCGATTTCTTATTTATTAAATCTTATTTGTAAAGGTTTTCCATTTGCATTTATTATTAACCAATTACTTTTTTATATTTAAGGATAAATAAAAATAAAATTATGGAAGCAGAAACTCTTATTACGAATGATGCGTCTGTTCTAGGTATACTTGTGATGCTTTTGGCATTTATATTTTATACCTCTTCTTCAAAGAATCCTTTTTGGATAAAATTTTATACCTATATCCCGGCTTTACTTCTTTGTTACTTTTTGCCCTCTGTTTTAAATTCTTTGGGAATTATTTCAGGTGATGAGTCAGTGTTGTATTTTATGGCTTCCCGTTATTTACTTCCAGCTTCATTGGTTTTGCTAACCTTAAGTATAGATCTCAAAGGAATCGTAAATTTAGGTCCAAAAGCAATTATTATGTTTTTGGCTGGAACATTTGGTATTGTTATTGGCGGACCACTGACCATACTTATTTTGTCTTTTTTTTTACCTGACTTTTTGGGTGGCGTAGGATCAGAAGATGTCTGGAGAGGCTTAGCGACGATTGCAGGTTCATGGATTGGAGGGGGAGCTAATCAAACAGCAATGAAAGAGATGTTTGGATGTAGTGATTCATTATTTAGTGCTATGATTACCGTTGATGTAGTCGTGGCAAATATTTGGATGGCTTTTTTGCTATATGGAGCAGGAATTTCGTCTAAAGTTGATGAGTGGTTTCAAGCTGATTCTACAGCGATTGAAGTTTTGAAGAGTAATTTAGCTAACTACCAGTCTAAAGTTGCTAGAATACCTAGTCTCACAGATTTGATGGTGATTGTAGCAATTGGAACTGGATTTACTGGCCTAGCTCACATGGGCGCTGATGCCATAGCTCCATGGGTTCAGGTTAATGCTCCCCAATTGGCTAAGTTCAGTTTGACCTCTAAGTTCTTTTGGTTGATTGTCATTTCTACTACCGGGGGGCTTATTCTTTCTTTTACCCGATTAAAAGATTTTGAGGGGGCGGGTGCCTCTAATGTAGGTTCACTTTTTTTATATGTTCTAGTAGCCACAATCGGAATGAAAATGGATGCCTTGTCAATCCTTGAAAGTCCCGGTTTGTTTTTGATTGGTATAGTATGGATGATGATTCATATAATCATATTGTTGATTGTCGGTAAACTTATCAAGGCACCCTTTTTTTTTGTTGCAGTTGGCTCACAAGCCAATGTAGGTGGTGCAGCTTCGGCTCCGATTGTTGCTTCTGCATTTCATCCTTCACTTGCACCTGTTGGAGTTTTATTGGCAGTTTTGGGTTATGCTCTGGGAACTTATGCTGCTTGGTTCTGTGCCGTCTTGATGCAGATAGCGGCATCTTAGAGGATTAAACCCTAATATCCTACTTTTGATCGAACTCTTTTAAGAACAGATTGCGCTATGATACGTGCTTTTTTCGCTCCTTTCTGAAGTTCATTTTCGATCAGATCTTTCTTATTCATAAGCTCGTTAAACCGATTCCTTTCTGAGGAGTATTTGTTAATGATTAGTTCATAAAGAGCCTGTTTAGCATGCCCATATCCATAATGCCCTTCTATATAATTTCTCTCCATTAGTTCGATCTCTTTTTCGGAAGCTAATAAAGTATAAATTTTAAATATGTTACAGGATTTAGGGTCTTTTGATTCATCGATTCCTTTGGAGTCTGTTTGAATGCCCATAATTTGTTTACGTAATTTTTTATCCGGCAAAAATAGATTGATAGAATTATTATATGATTTACTCATTTTTTGTCCATCTGTACCGAGAATAGTCATAACTCTTTCATCGATTTTAGACTTTGGAACAATTAGCGTATCTCCGTAAAAATTATTAAATGATCCAGCTATATCTCGAGTCATTTCTATGTGTTGCTTTTGGTCTCTTCCAACAGGAACTATATCTGCATCATATAAAAGAATGTCTGCGGCCATTAAAATTGGGTAGGTGAATAAGCCCGTATTCACATTATACAGTTTGCTTGATTTGTCCTTGAAGGAATGTGCGTTGGCCATCATGGGGAATGGTGTGATACAACTCAAGTACCACATTAATTCAGTCACTTCGGGAATGTCAGATTGGCGATAAAAAATATTTTCTTCCGTATTAAAGCCAAAAGCAATCCATGCAGCTGCAGTTGCGTAAGTATTTTCTTTGAGTGATTGAGGATCTCGAATACTCGTTAAAGAATGCATGTCTGCAATAAAGAATAATGACTCATTATTAGGATCTTTGGATAATTTAATTGCTGGAATAATCGCTCCCAAAAGATTGCCTAGATGAGGTATTCCACTACTTTGAATTCCTGTTAGTATTCTTGCCATTTTTTTTGTCTTATTTGGTAAAAATATAAAAATAATAAGACGCTTAGAAGACTTTTAAACCTCTATTCGTTAAAAGTTGTTATTTTTGTGTTGTGAAATCACTTTTTAAATTCTTGCAGATATTTTGGAGACTATGGTTCGGGCTTATTGTATTTATAGGCTTGGCACTTTTTTTTCCTTTTTTATGGGTCTTACTGTTGCATAAAAGTACTTATAAAACCTTTCACTTTATGTGTAAGATCTGGTCTCATTTTATTTTGTTGATGTCTGGTTTTTTTATTGATGTAGAATTTGAAGAAAAGTTAGATCGAGAAAAAGCCTACATTATTTGCCCGAATCACGTTTCTTATTTAGATATTCCTCTTATTTTTGCTGTAATTCCAGGTGTTTTTGTTTTTATTGGGAAAAAGTCTTTATCTAAACTTCCTTTATTTGGTTGGGTATACAAAAAGACAATGATATTGGTAGATCGATCTAGTAAATTAAGTTCATATAATGCTTTTCGTCATGCTTCCGAGAGGATTTCAGCAGGTGTTGGTCTTACTATTTATCCAGAAGGTGGTATTCCTTCTAGAGATATAAAGTTGCAATCTTTTAAAACAGGTGCTTTCAGAATGGCCATTGAACAGAATGTAGACCTAGTGCCTGTTACTTTCCTAGATAATAAAAGACGTTTTCCAAGTGACCATTTATCGGGCAGCCCCGGCAGATTAAGAGTCTTTGTTCACAAGCCTATTGCTGCTGGCACTTATTTTTCAGAGGATGTTCACACGTTTAAGGATCATGTTTATGAGATTATAAATAATAAATTATCAGAAGATGAAAGTAGATGATAAATTGGTTGAGCACTTGGCTCACTTATCAAGATTAGAGTTCTTGGAGAAAGATCAAATACAGATGAAATCTGATTTTGAAAAAATTTTAGGTTTTGTCGCACGATTAGATACGATTGACACATCAGGAGTTGAACCCTTGGTATATATGAGTGAAGAAAGGAACATTTTTAGGGAAGACAAGGTGAGAAATCAAGTTTCTCAGAGATTAGCATTAAAAAATGCACCCGCTAAAGATTCTGATTATATTCGAGTTCCAAAAGTCATTAAAAGTTAAACTTCTACTTTTCTGTTTTATATTCGTTTTTTCTGAAAAAATTTTTGCATAAGTTCACCACAAGGTTCTGCTAGGATTCCAGAAGTGACCCTAGTTTTAGGATGAAGCAACTTCAAACCTCTCTTTTGAACACCTCTTTTCTCATCAAATGCACCAAATATAATTTCCTTAATTTGAGTCCAATATGACGCTCCTGAACACATTACGCATGGTTCAATAGTCACATATAGTTTGCATTTGTGAAGGTATTTTCCTCTTGTAAACTCTGATGCCGAGGTAAATGCTTGCATTTCTGCATGAGCAGTCACATCATTTAATCGTTCGCAAAGGTTGTGAGCCCTAGCAATAATTCTTCCCTCAAAAACGATTACTGCTCCAATCGGAACTTCTCCCATTTCGAATGCTATCTTGGCCTCCATGAGTGCATGATTCATGAAGTA
>TARA_Y100000385_G_scaffold271819_1_pt1 | contig 23784 bp, 17 predicted proteins | sample TARA_Y100000385 | Tara Oceans TARA_Y100000385 (sample SAMEA2620980) | marine metagenome | biome: marine biome (ENVO:00000447); feature: surface water layer (ENVO:00002042); material: "saline water (ENVO:00002010), including plankton (ENVO:xxxxxxxx)" | depth 5 m
TTTAAAATTCCAAAAACAAATCCTGTTTGTGGAATTTGGAATTTGACATTTTAAAATTTTAAAAGTTATGTTTAAAAAAATACTAGTAGCCAATAGAGGTGAAATTGCTCTAAGAGTTATAAGAACATGTAAGGAAATGGGAATCCAAACGGTCGCGGTTTACTCGACTGTTGACTCAGAAAGTTTGCATGTGAAGTTTGCAGATGAAGCCGTTTGTATCGGCCCTGCACCCAGTAGCGAATCTTATTTAAAAATATCTAATATTATTGCTGCAGCAGAAATCACCAATTCTGATGCTATCCATCCTGGGTATGGGTTTTTGTCTGAAAATGCACGATTCTCAAAAATATGTGAAGAACACGGAATTAAATTTATTGGTGCTTCACCAGATATGATTGACCGAATGGGTGATAAAGCAAATGCAAAAGCAACCATGAAAGCTGCTGGTGTACCTTGCGTTCCTGGAAGTGAAGGGGTTATAGAAAGCTTTGAAGCCTGTCGAGTAACTGCTGAAGAAACAGGGTATCCTGTTATGCTAAAGGCCTCTGCCGGCGGTGGTGGAAAAGGGATGCGTGCTGTGTGGAAAGTGAAAGACCTTAAAGATGCATGGGATTCTGCACGACAAGAATCTAAGGCCGCTTTCGGAAATGACGATATGTATATGGAAAAACTCATCGAAGAGCCGCGACATATCGAAATTCAGATTATTGGAGACTCCAATGGAAAAGCCTGTCATTTATCGGAAAGAGATTGTTCCGTTCAGCGGCGTCATCAAAAACTAACTGAAGAAGTACCATCTCCTTTTATGACAACTGCACTGCGAAAAAAAATGGGGGAAGCAGCGGTTAAAGCTTCTGAATTTATCAAGTATGAAGGCGCTGGTACCGTAGAGTTTTTAGTGGATAAGCATCGTAATTTTTATTTCATGGAAATGAATACACGTATTCAGGTTGAGCACCCTATCACAGAACAGGTGATTAATTTTGACCTTATCCGCGAGCAAATATTAGTGGCCGCAGGGGAGGCCATTTCAGGAAAAAATTACCTTCCAAAATTACATTCTATCGAGTGCCGAATTAATGCAGAAGACCCCTACAACGACTTTAGGCCATCCCCTGGAAAAATAACAAATTTGCATTCTCCAGGCGGGCACGGGGTTCGCTTAGACACCCATGTATATGCCGGATATAGCATTCCGCCAAATTACGATTCAATGATCGCTAAGTTAATTACGACTGCTCAAACAAGAGAAGAGGCGATTAATAAAATGAAGCGCGCTTTGGATGAATTTGTAATAGAAGGGATTAAAACAACGATTCCTTTTCACCGTCAATTAATGGACGACCCAGACTATGTTTCTGGAAATTACACCACTAAATTCATGGAGGACTTTGAGATGAGGCCTCTAAGTGAAGTCTAAAAAAAACGCCGAACTTAATTCGGCGTTTTTTTTATTCTGTAACCGCTGTTATTTTCTTTAAAAAGATGTAGTTTTAGCCTATGAATTTATCCTATTGGGAAACAAAAACATGGTTAAGCAATGTTGATTATACGATTGTAGGCAGTGGTATTGTGGGTTTAAGTACAGCACTTCAACTTAAAAAACAAGACCCAAGCTCCAAAATAATAATTCTTGAAAAAGGCTTGTTTCCACAGGGGGCAAGTACTAAAAATGCAGGATTCGCTTGTTTTGGAAGCTTAAGTGAAATTTTAAAGGACTTGGAATCCCATACAGCCGATGAAGTTGTAAAGCTTGTAAGCCAACGCTATAAAGGGCTTAAGCTTTTGAGAGAAACCCTTGGCGATCCAGCCTTTTCTTACCAATCTCTAGGGGGATATGAGTTGTTTTTAGAAAAAGACAAACCGCTTTTTGAAATGTGTGCTCAAAAGATGAGTCACATAAACAATTTACTGAGGCCAATTTTTAAAGCCGATGTTTTTTCCATGGTACCCAACCGCTTTAAGTTCTCCAGAATTCAAAATCAGTATATATGCAATCAGTTTGAAGGCCAAATAGATACGGGCAAGCTGATGCAGGGATTAATTAAAAAAGCCCACCAAAAAGGCGTAATTATTTTAAACAATACTCGGGTTGAAAACTATTTAGAGCAGCCTACTAAAGTAGCAATCCAAACCCCTCATTTTGAATTTTATAGCTCTAAATTAATCATTACCACAAACGGCTTTGCCCAACAACTTATGAAGGCGAATGTACAGCCTGCTAGAGCTCAAGTCTTGATTACAAAGCCTGTAAAAAACCTAAAGATTAAAGGAACTTTTCACTTAGACTGTGGGTATTATTACTTCAGAAATATAGACAACCGTATTCTTTTAGGCGGCGGAAGAAACTTAGACATCAAGGCTGAAACAACTATAGAATTAGGCCAAACAGATCGGATTCAAAAAGCTCTTGAAGACCTTCTAAAGCATACGATTCTACCGGAAGTTGAGTTCGAAATTGAACAGCGTTGGTCTGGTATTATGGGAGTAGGTTCGAAAAAAAAACCAATTGTAAAACAGCTTTCAGATCGGGTTTATTGTGGAGTTCGCCTTGGCGGTATGGGGGTTGCTATAGGGAGTTTAATTGGTAAAGAAGTTGCTGAGTTTTTTAAATCAACTCCTTAACAGCTCCAGCATATGGTTTAAGCATTAGCCATTAATGGCTTCAACGGTTTCAACTCTTCCTGCTAACATTTCTTTTAACATGGCTTCAATACCGCTTTTTAATGTGAAGGTCGACGAAGGGCAGCCACTACAGGCCCCTTGTAAAATAACTTTTACTGTTTTTGTAGCCGCATCATAAGATTTAAATAAAATATTACCCCCATCGCTAGCCACAGCGGGCTTTATATGCTCCTCTAAAATATTAATAATTTCTTTTGAAGTATCATCCAGGGCCTCGTAGGCGTTGTCTAATTGCGTTGTGGTTTTTTCTAAAGATTTGGCAGCCTCGGCTGAAACCATTTCTTTGCCTTGTTCAACAAAGGACTTAATAAACTCTCTCAACTCAAGCGTAATAGCATCCCACTCAACTATATCATGTTTAGTAATTGACACATAATTCTTGTCAATAAAAACCGCCTTCACAAATGGAAATTGAAACAAGGCAGTGGCGAAAGGCGATAATTTAGCCTCTTCAATTGAAGTAAATTCAAAGGTTTGAGAGACTAAACCCTTGTTAGCAACAAATTTTTGAACTGCTGGATTGGGCGTGCTTTCTGCGTATACTGTTATGGGATTTTTCTTTTTTTCTTGAAGATTAATAACTGAACCCCCTTTATTTAGGTAATTTTCAATCTGTTGGCTAACTTCTGATTGCACTGCGCTCCACTCCACAATATCGTAGCGCTCTATAGCTACAAAATTACCTGAAATATATACTTTTTTAACAAATGGAAGGTAAAATAACTGCTGCGCTAAAGGGGAATCTTTTGCCTCGTCAATATTTGAATATTCAAAGCTTTCATACTTAGTAAGAAACGTGTCTACTTCGAACTTAATTATTTTGGGGTTAGCAGTTTGATGGATGGATACTGAAAAAGAGCTCATTGCATAAATTTTAGCAAAGATAATAAACTAAATACAAGATGTACTGCTTTACAAAGGGAATAGAGGCGTAAATTTTTGTTTAATAGACTATTCATTATAAAAAACAAATCAATATATTTGATTATCAATAATTTTTTGTGAAGTATATAGTAGCTTTATTATTTATTTTGCTCTCTTGGCCTTTAACATTAAGCGCTCAAGGGCGAAGCTGTGGTATGGAAGCCTATATGGAGTCTCTTAGGAAGGACCCTGCTCGGTTAAAAGTTTACAATGCTAACCAGCGAAGGTTTCAAGTTACAAAGCAAATGTTAAGCGCCAAGACTTTCAGTCAAATGAATACCTTATACATTCCTGTTGCCATTCACTTTCCTGAAGGCAATGAATCCGATCGTAGCTGTTTAGAAGCCCTAGCTCAAGACCAGATTGACAGAGTTAATAAAGACTATCAAGGCGTTAATTTTGATGCTCCAAATTGGGCAACCGCTAGCACATTTTACCCCAATACAGTGATGGGGATGTTAGATGTAGAGTTTTGTATAGCGACTCAAAATCATCCCAGAGATTCTGCCGGGAACCTTGTCGACCCTGATTTAGTAGAAGGCGGTCCGGCTGTTTCTATCGGCTATAACTTTGGTGGTGGGGGGGATACCGACTCTAACTGGGCGGGATATTTAAATATTCTCGTCAAAGGGTTAGGCGGCTCAACCCTTGGGTACTCACCCTTGGGAGGGAATATAGCTTCAGGAAACAGCGTGGTGTTAAACACTTTTGCAGTTGGATCTGGTGCTGGTTGTGCTGGATATACACCAGGAGCTCCGTATAACTTAGGACGAACTTTGACCCATGAACTTGGACACTTTTTAAGCTTAGAACATACCTTTTCAGGCTCTTGCGCTTCAGATGACGGCTTTACGGATACCCCAAATATTGATTCTCCAAATTATGGTTGCTCAAATGCTGGAGCTGTTGATGGTTGCAATGCTGGAGAAAAAGCCCTTAGCATGAACTATATGGATTACGCAGACGATGACTGTATGTATATGTTTACCGCGCAACAATTAGCAGACGTTCAAGCTTACTTGAACATACTGCAAAACCAAATAGACGCCTCTACTATTATCTGTTCATCCTCCACATCAGACATCAATATGGTGGACGGGAGCTTTAGCCAGTGTGACGGTATTTTATACGATTCCGGTGGGCCTACGGGCTCCTATCTAAGCAATGAAGATTATACACTTACCCTATGCCCCGACAGCAGTGGAACTGCTGTAGCTTTAGAGTTTATTTCATTTGTAACCCAAAATGGGGTGGATGTATTGACTCTATATGACGGGGATTCCACTGCGGATCCTCTTATAGGGACCTATTCTGGAATCCAAACACTGGGCCTTATAACTGCAGCTTCTGCTTCAGGTTGTTTAACCCTAAACTTTGTAAGCAATGGAGCGGTTAATTTGGCGGGTTTTGAAGCTAATATTTTATGTGAATCCCCTTGTCAAAATATTGAAGCGCTAATAGAAAACGTTACCCCCCCTATAAGTCCAACTGGAGTACTAGTAATTAATCAAGGGACTGCGGTAAGCTTTGAGGGGAATGCAAATTTTTCTGTAGACGGAACAGCCGCTACTTATGATTGGGATTTTGGCGACGGAAACCTTGGTCAAGGCAGCTCTGTTACAAATACCTTTACAACCGTAGGAACTTATACAGTGACGCTTACTGTTACAGATAATAATCCATTAGATTGCTTTGACGAGACGACATTGACGGTTCAAGTTTTAGGAGAGTATATTGAAGTAGATGAGGCCTTATTTACAACGACTGAATTAGTGGAAGATGTTTTAATAGATTCCCCTTGTGCTGAGGTGTCTAATATAATAACTTCTACCGGTTCAAATTTTGGATCAACAAACGGGATTGCTTATTTTTCTAGTAGTGGAGAAAATTTCCCCTTCTCAGAAGGCATAATCTTATCCACGGGAAGCGCAACGTCAGCGGAAGGCCCCGAACAAGGGATTCTTGGGGAAGGTAATTTTAACTGGCCTGGGGATACAGATTTAGAAAATGTCATTCCAGGCTTGGGAGTTGGGGATTCAGAAAACGCTTCCTTTATTCAATTTGATTTTATTCCTTACTCTGAAAACATCAGTTTTAACTTTTTATTCGCCTCCGAAGAATATGGATCTTATCAATGTACTTATACGGATTCTTTCGCGTTCTTATTAACAGATGTTGCTACAGGAATTACAACGAACCTTGCTATTGTCCCTGGCACCACAGATCCTATTTCTGTTTTATCTGTAAGGAGTAATGCTCATAACGGAGATTGTGCGTCCTCTAACGAAGATTATTTTGGAGCCTATTATGGAGATACGGGCTTGCCAGTAACTGAAAGCCCAACAAATTTTAGAGGACACACTGTAAGCATGGAAGCTCAAAGCCCTGTAATTCCATATAATTTATACACTATAAAATTAGTCATTGCCGACGCCCTAGATCAAAACTATGATTCTGCTGTTTTTCTTGAGGCAGGCAGCTTTCAGGCTGGGGGTAGCATAGGTAATGATATTACAATTGCATCAAATACTGCAGTTTGTTACGGAGAATCGATCACTCTTGATACTGAGCTGCCTGCAGCCACCCATGTTTGGTATTTTGAAGGTGTAGAGATTCTAAATGAAACAAGCTCTGTTCTCAACGTTACAGTAGAGGGAAACTATACAGCAGATATAATTTACAACACCGATTGTGTTGTTACAGATACTATTTTTGTTGAGTTTATTCCATCACCCTTAGTGATTTCAAACATTCAAGATCTTATTATATGTGATGGCCCTGGAAATGCCTTTGATTTAACCCTAAACAATCCCTTTGTATTAGGGGGGCTACCGCCAACAGATTTCAATATTAGTTACTACACAAACGAGCTAGATGCGGAAAACAAAACAAACCCAATTGGGACGCCAGAAAATTACTCTCATACTACAAACCCAGAACAGATATACGTTAGAATAGAAGACGTTATTACGGGCAGTTGTTACCAAACAACCTCTTTTGAAATTAGTTTGAGTGATGGGCCAGACATCCTAGTGCCAATTCTTTCTAGTTATTGTGATGATGTTTCTAATGATGGCTTTGAGGCTTTTGATTTAGAAAGCCTCAGCGCTGATATTTTAGGGCCACAGGATTCTAATTTATATACAGTCACTTATCATTTATCTGCTTCTGATGCAGCTTCCGCATCTGGGGCACTGTCCAGTCCCTATACTAATATCGTAAATCCTCAGCCAATTTTTGTGCGCGTTCAAAGCGATACTGATTCGGAATGCTATTCGTTTACCGAACTCTCCCTATTCAACTTAATAGTGGACCCTTTAGCCTTGGCTACAACACCCCCGGACTTGCCAGCTTGTGATGATGATTTTGACGGGTTTACAGTATTTGATTTTACTAACTACGACACCCTTATCTTGAATGGGCAGGATTCAACTGTTTTTACAGTCACTTACCATACGAGTCAGGCGGATGCAGATGCCAACAGTAATCCTTTAGCGAGTCCTTATACAAACACAATAAGCAATCAACAACCTATTTATGCACGAGTAGAACAAAGTGCTTTTTCACTCTGCTATTCAACCACTCAGTTCAATCTCAACGTTATTGCATTGCCTTCTTTAGTTAGTCCTACGATTTTAGAGGTCTGTGATGACGGGACTCCAGATGGATTAACGGAGATAGACATCACGTTAAAGGATGATGAGATCCGCGGTGGGAATTCTAATTATTCCATTAGTTACCACCTTTCACAATCGGATGCTGATTTGGGGATATCTTCTTTGACGAGTCCTTACACCAATACGAGCAATCCACAGACGCTTTATGTCCGAGGAGAGGATATTATTACGGGCTGCCATAGCATAACGACTTTAGATTTGGGTGTCACTCAGGCAGCTGTAGCCTTTACTCCAGCGTCTCCAATTGAGTACTGTGATCCGGACAGCGATGGCTTTGGTACTTTCGACCTAACGGCGCTTGATGCAGAGATTAGTGGTGGCGCCGCAGGCGTTACGGTCACTTACCACGAAACGCAGTCAGATGCTGAAAACGGGGTTAATGCTCTTGCGAGTCCTTACAATAATTTAGTCATTGACACTCAAACAATTTATGCGCGTGTAGAAAGTGCGACAGTTCTAACAGATTGTGCGACGATCATAGATTTGACATTAAAGGTAAGTCCAACTCCACAGTTGTCACCGCCTACCGCCTTAGCGCTTTGCGATGATAATACAGATGAGGTTGTACAGTTTAACCTAAACAACAGTATTCCAGGGCTCTTGGATGGCATAGCGCTTTCGGATGTTGCCGTTAGTTTTTATGAGACCGAAGCCAACGCTGCTTTATCGACTAATGCTATAAGTACGCCTATGGCTTACAGTAACCTTAGCAACCCACAACTTGTTTGGGTTCGTGTAGAGTACGTCTCCACAGGCTGTGAGAAACTAAGCAGTTTAGAGCTTATCGTCAACCCCTTGCCTACAATCAGTCAACCGACGCCTTTAGCTATTTGTGACGATTCGGTAGCTGATGCGCTGACGGCGTTTGATTTAACCCAGAAAAACACAGAGATCACTTTGGGAGATGGCAGTTTAGAGGTTGTGTATTATACAACTTTAGCAGCTGCTGAGTCGGCCACTAATGCGATTGCAGATCCAACAGCTTACACCAATGAAGCGATTGGTACGGCCGCGGCCAATCCACAGACTTTATATGTGCGGGTCACGGATTTAGACAGCGGCTGTTACGACCTTACCACTTTAACGATTCGGGTACTTCCCAATCCAACGCCGAGTCCAGCCCCTACGGATTTGGAACTTTGTGACGACACCAATAGTGGAGACGGAGAGGAAGTTTTTGATTTAACCACTGAAGAGGTCTTTATTCTCAATGGGGAGTTGGGTGTATCTGCTAGCTACCATGAAACTTTAGCAGCAGCTGAATCGGGAACCAATGCCATTGCCAATCCAGCAGCTTACACCAATATAGAAACGCCTGTTCAAACTATATATGTACGCGTGACAAACACTCTTACGGGCTGTTATGCGCTTGTGGATTTTGATATTATTGTACACCCACTGCCAAGGGCTACAGCGGTTGGCGATTTAATTGCTTGTGAGCTTAATACGGATGATGTTTATGAATTTGATTTAGAAGCCCAAAGCAGTACAGTTCTTGGGAGCCAAGACCCTTCTATTGTGGAAGTGAGCTATCACACTTCTTTAGCAGATGCAGCCTTAGGCATTAACTTTTTAGGAAGTCCTTATGCAAACAACAGCGACCCTGAGCTTATTTACGTCAGTGTCTTTAATACTGCTACGGGCTGTAGAAATACCCAGCTACAGTTTAGCTTGGAGGTTCATGAGGCTGCTCAGGCCACGGCGCCATTACAAGCCTATGTATTATGTGATGACAATGTAGAAACTGATGGCGACCCCAGCAATGACCGCGTTCAGTTTGATTTATCTACCCAGGATGGATTTGTATTAGATGGTCAGGACCCCTTAGATTATATTGTTAGTTATTATGCAAGTCAGGCCGATGCCGATCAAGCTATTAATGCTTTGCCAATGCTTTATGAAAATGGGGTTAACCCCCAAGTGATCATAGCGCGCGTTGATAATGATATTCAGGTCCTTAATAGCTCAGGCGCATTAGTAGACAGTTCCATATGCTATGAAACGGCTCAGGTCACTTTAGAGGTAAACCCACTTCCTATTGTGATTATAGATCCAGAGTATATTTTATGTGTGGATACCAATGGCACAGAGGTTTTAGCACCTCTAGTGATCGATACAGATTTATCAGCTGCAGATTATACTTTTGTATGGGCAGATGCTGGCGGCACTGTGGTGGGCAGCGGTTCAAGCTATGCGCCCACCCAAGGGGGAAGCTATAGTCTAGAAGTTTTTGATGCGACTCTGCCAACGCTCTGTGCAGCGCCAATAGAAGTTTTCACAGTCATAGAAAGCAATCCACCAATGCTTACAGCCCAAGTGGTTACAGCTGCTTTTGCCAGCACCCATGTGATTGAAGCGTCGGCGACAGGAACAGGACAAGGAATTTATGAATACAGTTTAGACCAAGGTCCTTGGGGGGACTCCGGTACATTTATAGATGTAACTCCAGGAACCCATTTGGTCACAGCCCGGGATGTAAATGGTTGTGGAGAAACAAAGACTGAAGTCTATGTCATTGATTTCCCATTGTACTTCACGCCAAACGGAGACGGCTATAACGACAGATGGAATATTGTTGGGGTTGCCAACCAAGGGAATGCAAAAATCCACATCTTTGACCGCTATGGAAAACTACTCAAACAAATAAGTCCGTCAGGAGAAGGCTGGGACGGCACGTATAACGGGGTACTGATGCCCGCAACGGACTACTGGTTTAGCTTAGAGTATACAGACCCTATAACAGCAGAAAATAACCAATTAAAATCACATTTTACACTAAAAAGATAAATATATGAATACATTAAATAAACTTTTGTTTACAGCTTCTTTGGCCTTAGTCGGCCAGTACGTTAGCTCTCAAGAAGGCTTACCAATATATTCTGATTATTTAACCGATAATTATTACCTTTTGCACCCTTCTATGGCAGGGGTTTCAAATTGTAATAAAGTAAGAACTACAGCGCGTCAGCAATGGTTTGGAAATGAAGACGCTCCAAGCTTACAAACCCTCAATATCAACGGTAGAATTGGCGAAAGTTCGTCAGGGGTTGGGGCCATTATTTTTAATGACCAAAATGGCTATCATTCGCAGTCTGGCGCCTACCTAACCTATGCACATCACCTTATGTTTTCACGTAATACTATTGATTTAAAGATGCTTTCATTTGGTTTAAGTGCCGGAATGATTCAGTATAAGTTAGACGAAACGGCTTTTAGAGAGTTTGATCCAATTATCGCAGGGATCGAACAAAGTTCAACTGATTTTAATGTGGACTTCGGTTTTTCATACCATCATATTGATTTTTACGCACATGCCACCATAAAAAATGTTTTAAAAAACGAGGGGATAAACATTAACGAACAGGGTGTTGTTCAAGACAACCTAAGAATGTATTTGCTTTCAGCAGGAAATGTATTTTCAAAACTTGGCAGTGATTTCAGTTATGAACCTTCTATAATGTATGCCTATAAAGATACCACTAAAGAGTCCTTTATTGATATAAATTTTAAGACCTATATGAATTTAGATTTTGGAAACGTATTTGCAGGGATTTCATACCGCAGAAGTTTTGACGGTGCTGATTTTACCGATGGATCAAGGATAAGCAGTCAGAAATTACAATATATCACACCTATATTAGGCGCAGAGTATAATAATTTTATGATAGCCTATACTTATTCTTACCAATCAAATTCTGTTGTTTTTAACAATGGAGGATTTCATCAGCTTAGCTTAGGGATTAATTTTGGCTGTAAAAAAGAAAAGTATGATTGTAATTGCCCAGGTATAAATTAAAAATCTAACTTCTGAATGTAGGCCTTCTCCAAGCTTAAGAACTTTCGGATGACTGTTTCATCGCCATTGGTATAGAACCGATGCTCACCTTTTAGGCTTGCGTCATTTGAAAGTGAATTTATTTCTAAGACAGATTTTGTTTGCTTTGCGACTGCCGCTGCCGAATCAATAATAGTAACATCCATGGGGAGTAATTCCTTCAATATTGGTGTTAAAAACCGATAATGTGTGCAGCCTAGGACTAGGAAATCTATTTTAGCATCTATCATAGGACGCAAGTAAGATTGCAATAAAACTCTCATTTCTTTTGAGTTTACCCGACCTTGTTCTATTAACTCTACCAGGCCATTTCCCACCTGCTCAACAACGACCATATTGCTTGAGTATAGTTGAGAGGTTTTGTGAAATAGCTGACTACTTAAAGTCCCTTTGGTTGCTAAAATACCAATTGCTTTTGTTTTTGATTGAAGCGCTGCTGGCTTGATGGCCGGCTCGATTCCGATAAAAGGAATAGAGTAGTTACTTCTAAGTGTATTAACAGCATTTGTCGTTGCGGTGTTGCAAGCAACCACTATCAGTTTACAACCTTGAGCAATAAGCCAGTCTGTATTTTTTATGGAGAGCTCTATAATAGCCCTGGGTCCCTTAGGGCCGTAGGGGGCATTTTTGGAATCAGAAAGGTATAGCGTAGATTCGTTAGGTAGCAGTTGTTGAATTTCCTTCCAAATTGAAAGACCTCCAACCCCTGAATCAAATATGCCAATGGGTTTAGAATTCATAGAATACAAAAATAAAAAAGCTGCATCAATAGAAGCAGCTTTTTGTAAACTATTTAGGAAAGCTTATTAAAATCCAAGCTCTACTTTTACGTCTTGCATTAAATCTGTACCTCCAGCAAAAATAATTCCCTGTCCTTGCGTGGCGTCTAAAACATAGTCAAAGCCTTTCGCTTGCCCAACCTTAAGAATGGCATTTTTGGCCTTTTCTGTAATTGGCTTCAACAATTCAAACTCCTTTTTCTGTAAGTCTTGCTGTGCTTGAGACTGATACTGACGAATACTCTGTTCCATGCCTTGAACTTCTTGCAAACGCTTTCCATTCTCTTCTTCTGTTTTAGTAGTAGATTCTGCGTCGTACTGTTTAATTTTATTTTGAAGTTCTGTAGCCATGGCCTGAATATCAGTTTCATAGGTTTTGGCCAGTTTTTCCAATTCTGCTTTGGCGCTCTTCATTTCTGGCATGGCCTCAACTAACTCTTGAGTGTTTATATGAGCGACCTTACTTTGGGCTTGTACCGAAAAGCTTGCGGCAATGAATAAAGTGGTTACTAGTAAAATTGATTTTAAATGTCTCATTGTGAATTTATTTATTGTTTTTATTTATTGTTCTTTATACTATCTCTTTTTTTTCTTTGTGCTTCTATTCGAGCTTTTCGCTCTTCAAGTTGTTTCTTTTTCTTTTCTTCCAATGCTTTTTTTCGTGCTTCAAGTTCTTTTTTCCGTTTCTCTCTAGGACTTAGTGTTTGATTTGTTTGGGTACTTTCATCTGAAATTTTCTCAGTGGAATCGGAGGCTGTTTTTTTAATTTTAAGAGCCTCAGCACGCTCATCTAGTGCTTTCTTTTTCTTTTCTTCCAAAGTCTTTTTTTGCGTCTCGAGTTGTTTTTTTCGTTTTTCTCTAGGACTTAGTTTTTGGTCTGTTTCATTTTTTTCATCTGCCGTTTCATTTGAGGCTACAACAGTCGAATTTTTTCTTTTAGATCGTGCATTAGTGCGCTCGTCTAATTTTTTTTGTCGTTTGGCCTCTAACTCTTTTTTTCTCAATTCTCTAGCTTCAAGCTGTTCTTGACGCTTTTTCTCTAAGATTGCTTTCCGTTCTGCTTTTCGATCCTCTAAGATTTTTTGACGTTCTGTTTTTCCTGAGTCTACTTGAACAATGGTTTCCTCTTCCTTAGCTTGCTTACGTTCCTTTTTGCTCTTTGCTTGTGTTCTTTTAGAAGATCTATTTATGGTCCTTAGAACTTGTTCACTTACATCGTATTTGTCTGCAGAATACAGCATCACCACATCAGCAGATTTATCAAAAATAAAATCATATTTTTTTGAACTTGCAATCTCTTGTACAGCTGAAAATATTTGGTCCTGAATCGGTTGAATTAACTGCTTTTTTTGAATCATAAGATCACCACCTGGACCGAATCGTTTTTGTTGGTATTCTATAATTTCTGTCTCTATTATTTGTAAATCTTCTTCTCGTTCAGTAATGAGTTCATTGGTTAGTAATACCCGTTCATTTATCAGTTGCTTTTTCTGATCTTCTAGGGAGGAAAAACGGCGTTCTATTTCAGCTTTCCACTCTTCTGCTTTTGCTTCTAATTGTGCGTTAGCACTTGTGTATTCATCGATATTTTCTAACACATATTCAGTGTCAATATATCCGATTCGCACGCTTCTTTGTGCGTAAAGAGAAGCGCTAATTAAGCATATACATAGGAATACACTTAAGCGTTGAGCTTGAGTTTTTTTTAATGATTTCAAATTTAAAAAATTCATTTACATTGGTTTCAAATTATTGAAAATATAATTTTATCTATCAAATTAACGAAATAAATATTAAAAAATTTTAACGACTTAGCTTTCATTTATTTTCTTATTGAAATTTATTTTATATGAACTAAAATTGCTGCCCTATAATAAAGTGAGTATTCCACCCAGATTTTGATGTTTCACCTTGTAACGGGTCAAAGCCGTGTCCAAAGTCAATTCCGAGCAATCCAAATGCAGGCATAAATATACGTAAACCAACGCCAGCAGAGCGTTTAATTACAAAGGGATTAAAATCTTTAAAATCATTGTATGAATTACCGCCATCCATGAAAGCAAGCGCAAATATTTTTGTTTGCTGAGCAAGTGTTATGGGATGTCTTAATTCTAATGAAAATTTATTGTAAATAGATCCGCCATCTTGACTGGATAAAGACTGGTTTGGGTAACCTCTTAAAGCAATAGCCTCTCTTCCATCCAAGCTGTAGGCTCCCAAGCCGTCACCTCCTAAGAAAAATCGCTCAAACGGGATGACCCCACGGTCGTTATTGTAAGCGCCTAAGAATCCAAATTCAAACATAGGCTTTAATACTAAATTACCTGCAATTTTAGTAAACCACTCTCCTTTAAATTTAATTTTGTAAAATTCCAACCACTTATATCTCTCTTGGTCAATTTCTCCAATACGATTAGAAGCAGCATTTCTTAAATCTAGCTCGTCTGGGTCCGTGCTATTTGCGTATTGCGCAATTATATCGTATTGAGCATCCCTTTCGATTTTTAGGGCTGTGTAATCGACATTATTAACAAGTGAGTATGGAAAACTAAACTTTGCGGACACACTAAAACTAGAGCCCCCTATAGGATAAATTGGATCGTTGAAGGTGTTATTTCTACTCAGTCCCACTGTGTATGCTAAATTATTGGAATTTCCATTCCCAAAAGTGAATAAACCCGTGTTGTAATTGTTGAGCGCATAATACTGAAAACTTATGGCTTGCGAGAGAACAAAATAATCGTCGGGTACTGAAAGTTTTTTTGCCAAGCCTAAAGTCAGTCCTGTAATATTAAAGCTTCTACTTTTATCGGCATCCCTAGTAGCTGGGTTGTATAAAAATTGTTTTGTTTGTGAGATAGAAGACGAAAATTGAACAGGTTTTTCACCACCAAGCCAAGGCTCAGTAAACGAAAAGCTAAAGGTTTGAAAAAACCGACTGGCTTGTGCACGAAGTGCTAAACTCTGTCCATCTCCCATGGGAAACGGCTTGTAGGCATCCTTTTTAAAAATATCTTTTACTGCAAAATTATTAAATGAAAGCCCGAGTGTTCCTATAAATCCGCCGCCGCCGTATCCTCCTTGAAGCTCAATTTGACTGGACCCTTTTTCGATTAAACTATAGTCTACATCCAAAGTACCGTCTGTTGGGTTTACATTTTTCAAGTCTGGAGAAATTTGTTGAGCATCCAAAAAAGGAAGCTGTCCTAATTCTCTTATGGTTCTTACAATATTTTTTTTACTGTATAATTGTCCAGGACGCGTTCTTAAATTTCTGTATATCGAATGGTCGTTTGTTTTATCGTTTCCAGAAATCGAAATGTTTTTAAAATAGGCGGGCTTGCCTTCTGTAACTCTAATTTCCATATCAATGATATTTCCATTGGTGCTCACCTCTACAGGAGTGATGGTAGAAAATAAGTAGCCATTATTTTGATACAGATTTGTCAAATCAAAAGCGTCAGGGTCCGTATTGTCTGCAATTCTTTTTTCTAATTCAACCCCGTTATAAGTATCTCCTTTTCGAATTTTTAGAACTTGGTTGAGCTGCTCATCGGAATAAATTGTATTTCCTAAGAAACGAATAGATCCATAATAGTATTTGTCTCCCTCTTCAATGTCAACCTTTAAACTAATTGTATTATCTTCATTTATGACTATTGAATTGGAAAGTATTCTGGCGTCTCTGTAGCCCTTTTCTTTGTATTTATCAACAACGCTTTGTAAGTCTTCCGCAAAATCAGCTTCGATGTATTTAGAACGCTTAAACACACGTAATATGTTTTTTTGCTTGGTATTTTTCATCGCTTTCCGAAGCTTACTTTCACTTATTTTTTCAGTACCTCTGAATCCGATGTTATTTACTTTTATTTTTGATCCTTTGTCAATATTAACAAGCATGTTTACTCTTGTCTTCTTAACAGAATCTATCACTTTAGTTGTGGTAATGGTTGTTTTGGCATTCAAAAAGCCAAGTTTACGGTATTTGCTTTCCAAATAATTTTTGGTGGTTGTAATTAAGTTTTCGGTTACTTTTACCCCTTTGTTGAGTTTATTTTCTTTAATAATTTCTTTTACTTTTCCTTTTCGAACTCCAACAACTTCTAAGTTTTTTAATTCTGGTAAATCATTTAAGGCAATTTCAAGATAAACATCTGTGCCCTCTGTTTTGCTCACATAAACGTCAATGCTACTAAATAGATTAGAATCCCATAATTTTTTTATTGCCGCACTGATTTTAGTCCCCCCAGGGATTATTATCGACTCCCCTTTTTTCAAGCCCGAGTAGGTGATTATGGTTTCAGAACCATATACGGTTTCACCTGTCACCGCTATTTCAGCAATTTTAAAATTGGATGTTAGGGGCTTCTTTTCTTGAGAAAGAAGGGTATAACTACTTGCAAATAGACATAAGTAGAGAAATAAAACTCTGTATTTTAGAGTTTTGTCATATAAGCTGTTCACTTGTTTTTCCAAATCGTCGTTCTCTTTTTTGATAATTTACAATGGCCTCATACAGGGTTTCATTTTCAAAATCTGGCCAATAGACATCTGTAAAATATAATTCTGCATAGGCAATTTGCCACAACAAAAAGTTACTAATGCGTTTTTCACCGCTAGTTCGTATTAATAAATCTACATCTGGTAGATTTTGGGTGTAAAGATGCTGATTTATTAGCGTTTCATCAATTTTTTCTAATGAAATTATATTATTTTTAACTTTATCGCATATTTGTTTCGTTGCATTTACAATTTCGTCTCTAGAACCATAGCTTAATGCAAGCGTTAAAGTCATCTTTTTATTTGCCTTAGTAGCCTCAATAACTTGAAGCAGTTCCTGCTGAACTTTTTTTGGTAGGTGGCTTAGATTGCCAATTGCATTGAGTCTTACCTCATTTTTTTGCATGGTATCCATTTCCTTTTTTAAAGAAGAAATTAAAAGCTGCATTAAGGTTTTGACCTCTAATTTTGGTCGGTTCCAGTTTTCAGTTGAAAAGGCATAAAGTGTTAGGTTTTCTATCCCTAAACTCACACAGCTCTCTACGGTTGTGCGCACAGACTTGGTTCCGTTCTCATGGCCAAGAACTCTCAGAAGTCCTTTTTCTTTTGCCCAGCGTCCATTTCCATCCATAATAATGGCAATGTGCTTAGGCAGGTTCTTTAGATCAATATTATTTTTTAAGCTCATAGTTAAAAGTCGCAATAGCAGGGTTTTCTTCCAAAGGTATAAGTGAGCGTCAGCCCACTAAATACATACCAGTCATTATTATTAAAATTCCCAAACCGTACATTTTTTTTTAGCGCTTCTTCATCTGGCTCACTTCCATCCAATTTATCGGAAAAAGTATAGCGAGCCCCGAATTCAAGAGCAATAATAACTCGCGGGTTTAGGGTTGCCTTGAAACCCAAGGTAATTGGTATTCCATAGGCAGTACTTCTGGTTTTTTCAGAAACTAGTTTATTATTGTTGAAATAAAAATTTGGGTGGTTAGTCATACTGATTCCCGTATGTATATATGGAGTTGCTAGCGAATTTCCAGAGTGCAAATCGAAATCAAAAAATGTAAATTCTAAGCCTAAAGAAGCTTCCAAAACCGCAGCATTAAAATTATAGCCCCTTTCTTGTCTTTGGAGGTCACTAGATAAATTATCATTTGCCGAAAGGGTCGTGTATATCAAGCTTGCTCTGAATGAATGTCTGGGGCTTCTGTTCCATTTTATAAGGCCGCCTACGGCTATTTTTTCTGGATTAATAAATTTGGTAGCCCCAACATCTCCAATGAAATTACTTCCTCCAATAAATCCTCCAATTTCATAGATTTGAGAAACTCCTAAATTAGAAATTAAAAGAAAATATAGTGTTGTTAAAAGTGTTTTCATTGAAACTTTAAAGATTGCAAATATAGTAAATTACCAACCTACAATTAGTTTGTTAGGAGGCTAATTCCTAAACTCGATATTTGATAAATTATTGTTTAATTTCTTTGGTCCTCCCCCCACAATAATTTTTTTCTGAGTGTTTCAATGAAGCCCTTGTTTTTAAGTTCAATCATGTGTATGTGGAAAGGCGCTTTTTCAATGGTAATCGTCGTGTGGTTTGGAAGCGTTTTAATCCTTGAATCCAAAGAGACAAGATGCTCTTCTTCACGACCACTTACTTTTAGTTTTATAGTTTTATCACTTGAAATGACTAGGGGGCGTGCATTTAAATTATGAGGCGCTATAGGAGTTAAAAGCAAACTGTCTGATTCAGGCATCACAACAGGGCCTCCACAGCTCAGGGAGTAGCCAGTAGATCCTGTAGGGGTAGAGACAATCAGTCCGTCCGCCCAGTACGAGGTTAAATATTGGTCGTCTAGCCAAGTTTCAACAGATATCATGGAGGTGGTGTTTTTTCTGCTAACTGTGATTTCGTTCAAGGCAAAATTCAAATCAAATGCTGTATTTTTAGCGTCAATTTGAATCGTTAACAAACTCCTTTTTGAAATCCGATAATTCCCTTCAAAAATTTCATCCATAGCCTTTTCAACGGTATTCATTGGAATGGTAGCTAGAAATCCAAGCCTTCCCGTATTGATGCCTACAATAGGAATGTTTAAATCCTTAACATGAGTGATAGCTCTCAAAATAGTTCCATCTCCACCAACGCTAATTAAAAGCCTAAAAGAGGAATCTAAACGCTGAAAGGTTTCAAAATGATATGAAGCAATATCTATATCTTCGTTTTTAAGTATAGATTCATAGAAAGTTTTTTCAAAATATACCAGAGCATTTCGACTTTTCAAATAGGCAATCAGAATTTTGATTGTTTTTTTGGAGTGCGTATTCAGTAAGGGCCCATACACGGCTATTTTCATTCGATTTGATTTCATCGCTTATAAATTTAAATAGGTGTCTAAATAAGCAGAACGCTCTTTAAGTGTTTTCAAAAACCCATCATCCTCGTGTCCAGATACAATGGTATAGCCGTATCTTCTAAAAGACTCAAAAATACTGGACAAGCCAGACCTGCCGATTTTGATTGTAATTTGAGTCACTTCATTTTCAACTTTTGAAATGAATGCTCCCAGCATTTTGGCATTGTTGGACTCTACAATTTGACTTAATTCGCTAAATGAAAAATCGTTGGATTTTTTTTCAATCACAATAACACCACCGGGCTCGGAAAAAAACGGGGTGTGGTTGAACATTGAAATAATATCATTTAGCTGGTAATAGCCCATATAATTATTTTCCGCGTCTAGTACCGGCATTATGTTGCTATCGCTTTCCGCAAATGCTTCTAAAACATTGAGCCATATTGTTGTATTTCGAACATAAAACCCTTCAATGGCATAAAAAACATCTGAAACTTTTTCTAAAGGTTCAAAACAGAACACATCTGTTTCTGACAAACAGCCTAAGTAGGCTCCTTCCTTCAAAATCGGAACATGAGAATAGGTGAGTCGTTTGAAAACATCTTGAAGCTCCTCGACAAGTGATTCTGGACTTGCGGGGCTGAGGTCGTTTATAACAAATTGATTTAAAGACATAACTGCATTTGTAAGCTAGATGCAAATTAATCAAAAATAATATACTTTAAGCGTAAACTACTTTGTATTTTTGCTTCAAATTTATTTTTTAATGACCAAGTTAAGCGTTAATATCAATAAGATTGCTACCCTTAGAAACTCTAGAGGTGGCGATACTCCAAACCTTTTACAATTTGCTAAAGACGTCCAAGAATTTGGAGCGCAAGGAGTCACAATTCACCCCCGTCCAGATCAACGCCACATACGTTATCAAGACGCCTATGACTTAAAATCAGTGGTTTATACCGAGTATAATATTGAAGGCAATCCCATTCCTGAATTTGTAGAATTGGTTTTAAAAATAAAACCAACGCAAGTGACCTTAGTGCCAGACGCAGAGGATGCAATTACGTCTAATGCTGGCTGGGACACCCTAAAGCATAAAGGGTTTCTTAAAGAAATTATTCAAGAGTTTAAGCAAAATGACATACGCACATCCGTGTTTTTAGATCCCAGCCTCGATCAAGTTGAAGGCGCTAAAGCGGTAGATGCTGATAGAATTGAGCTTTACACTGAAGCTTTTGCACATCAATTCTCACTAGGAAACAAAGCGGCTATAACACCCTATTCTGAGGCTGCGGAGTTTGCTCATAAATTAGGACTTGGGCTAAATGCTGGTCACGATTTGTCTTTAGAGAATATTCAGTTTTTCAAACAAAATGTCTCCGGACTTTTAGAGGTGTCTATAGGCCATGCTCTTATTTCGGAAAGCCTGTATTTAGGGGTTGATAATGTTGTAAACATGTATTTGAACAAGTTAAAGTAATGTTGTTACATTCAAATATAATTGGGAAAGGTCAGCCGTTTATTATCCTTCATGGGTATTTAGGAATGGGTGACAATTGGAAAACGCTTGGAAATCAATTCTCCAAACTAGGTTTTGAAATACACCTTATAGACCAACGCAACCATGGAAGAAGCTTTCATGATTCAGAATTTAACTATGAGCTTCTTGCTTCAGACCTTTTATACTATTGTCAACATTACAATCTAAAAAACATTCACCTCTTGGGGCATTCTATGGGTGGTAAAACGGCGATGCTTTTTGCAGCCTTGTACCCCGTGTGGGTTTCAAAATTAATCATTGCAGACATAGCTCCAAGATTTTACCCCGTTCATCACGATACCATTTTAGAGGGCTTAGCCTCTCTAGATTTTAAAATAATTAACAGCAGGAAAGCTGCAGAAACACAACTTTCTCGCTACATTTCAGACCTTGGCACCCGCCAATTTTTATTAAAAAATCTCTACTGGGTTTCTCCTGGTGTCTTGGGCTTGCGAATTAATTTAAAAGCGCTAAGAACCCATGTTGCAGAAGTTGGTGAAGCCTTGCCGTCAGCTTTAAATTATTCAAAAGAAGCCTTGTTTTTGAAAGGAGATAAGTCAGAATATATATCACTGCAAGACGAAAGTCTAATTCAGAGACAATTCCCTAAGTATATTCTAAAAACAATCCCAAACGCAAGCCACTGGATACATGCTGAAAATCCCCGTGAATTTTACCAAAGCGTCCGTTCGTTTATTGGATGACACACATTAGATTAAAAATGTTTGTAAGGCATCAAAAATATTGTATTTTTGCCACCCAATTTTTATTTCATTACAATGAATATTACAAGAGAAAGTATTGATGCGTTAAACGCTGTTGTCAAAATAGATATCGCCAAAGCTGATTATTCTGAAACTGTAGAAAAAATCTTAACAGATTACCGCAAATCTGCTAATATTCCTGGGTTTAGAAAAGGACACGTTCCCATGGGGCTGGTCAAAAAACAGTATGGCAAGGCCATTTTGGTCGATGAAGTTAACAAAATACTTCAAGCGTCTTTAGGAAAGTATCTTACTGATGAAAAACTGGATGTATTAGGAAATCCACTGCCAAAATCTCAAGACAATATAGACTGGGAAGCTGAAGACTTTTCCTTTGAATTTGAAATAGGACTGAGTCCTCAGTTTGATATCAAACTAAAGGCCAGAAAAGCACTTACTAAGTACAGCATCACTGCTGATAAAAAAATGATTGACGATCAATTGATCAACATTCAAAAGCAATATGGCAAACTAAACGCAAAAACAGTTGTTGAAAAAGAGGATGAGGTAACAGGGGTATTTTTTAACGACGTTGAAGGAATTGAGGCAACAGCCACAATTACCTTAGACAAACTCAAAGGTAAATCAAACTTAGCTGCTTTTACAGGCGCTAAAGTAGATGATGTTCTGACCCTAAAAACAAAAGGTTTGTTTAAAGCCTCCCATGATTTAATGACCTATTTAAAGTTAGAACAAGATGCAGCTAACGGACTTGACGTTGAGGTTACTTTTACAATTAGCGAGGTAAACTCTAGAGATTTAGCGGAACTAAACCAAGAGCTTTTCGATAAATTATTTGGTGAAGGAAGTGTAAAGACAGTGACAGAATTAAGAGCTAAGATTACTGAAGATGCTGAAAAGCAATTTGTTCAGCAAGCAGATCAGAAATTTTTAAATGATGTGACAGAATACTTAGTAGACAACACCAAATTTGATTTACCAGCTGAATTTCTTCAAAAATGGATGCAAACTGCAGGGGAAGAAACCCTAGATGCTGTGCAGGCTAAAGAAGAATACGAAAAATCTGAAAAAAGCATGCGCTACCAGTTAATTGAGAGCAAGCTTATCGTGGAAAACAACCTTCAAGTTAACTTTGAAGATTTGAAAACATATACTTCAGGAATGATAAAAACGCAAATGGCTCAATTTGGCCAAACGAATCCAAGCGAAAAAGAAGTTGAAGATATCGTAGCTCGGGTTCTTTCAAATCAAGATGAAGTGAAGCGTATTTCTGAACAATTAACAAGCCAGAAATTGTTAGACTTTTATAAAGAGAATGTAAATTTCAAAGCCAAAAAGCTAGGCTATGACGCCTTTGTCAAAGAGGTTTATGGTAAGTAAAACAAATAAATAATTAAGAAAAAAACACTTCTTAAGAAGTGTTTTTTTATACCTTTAGCGTAAGTTTTAAACTAGAAATAGTCTTATATTTACATTACTAAAATCAAAAAATCAGCAGCATGGATTACGGAAATGAATTCAAAAAATTTGCCACTAAAGATCAAGGGATTAGCAGCCTTTATTACGATAAAATAGTCAGCAGTATGACTCCTATGGGTCTGACACCCAATATTATTGAAGAGCGTCAGATGAATGTAGCTGTTTTTGATGTGTTTTCAAGACTAATGATGGATCGTATTATTTTCATGGGGACTGCCATAAACGATCAAGTCGCCAATATTATCCAAGCTCAGCTGTTGTTTTTAGAAAGCACCGACGCCACAAAAGATATTCAGATTTATATCAATTCACCAGGAGGAAGTGTGTATGCAGGCCTCGGTATTTATGACACCATGCAGCTTATCAAGCCCGATGTTGCGACCATTTGTACGGGAATGGCGGCCTCTATGGGTGCTGTATTGTTGTGTGCTGGCGCCAAAGGTAAGCGAAGTGGACTCACACACTCTAGGGTAATGATTCACCAGCCTTTAGGTGGCGCTCAAGGACAGGCAAGTGACATTGAAATCACTGCCCGTGAAATATTAATTCTTAAAGAAGAACTTTATAAAATTATCAGCAAGCACTCAGGACAAGATTATGACAAAGTGTATAAAGACAGTGATCGTGATTACTGGATGAAATCTGATAAAGCATTAGAATATGGCATGATCGATGAAATACTATCGCGAAGCTAAATCCTTTTTAAATCCGTTATGGCGAAAGAAGAATTAGACTGTTCATTTTGTGGCAAGAAAAAAGCCGACACCAACTTGCTAATAGCAGGGATAGACGCGCATATTTGCGACCGCTGTATCCAGCAAGCAAATGGCATAGTCATTGAAGAATCTAAGCAAAGCAATAGCGCCGATTTTTCTTCAGACCTAATGCTAAAGAAACCCCAAGAAATTAAGGCGTTTCTGGACGCTTATATCATAGGGCAAGAATACACCAAAAAAGTGATGTCTGTTGCGGTATACAACCACTACAAACGTTTGCTACAGACCAGCACTGAAGATGATATTGAGATTCAAAAAAGTAATATCATTATGGTGGGGCAAACAGGAACCGGAAAAACCTTGATGGCCAAAACCATTGCCAAGATGCTAAACGTACCCTTAGCCATTGTGGATGCTACAGTATTAACCGAAGCAGGCTATGTGGGTGAGGATGTAGAAAGCATGTTAACACGCCTGCTACAAGCCGCCGATTACGATCAAGAGAAAGCAGAACGTGGGATTGTTTTTATTGATGAAATAGATAAAATTGCAAGAAAAAGTGATAAC
>TARA_Y100000385_G_scaffold137952_1_pt1 | contig 23701 bp, 21 predicted proteins | sample TARA_Y100000385 | Tara Oceans TARA_Y100000385 (sample SAMEA2620980) | marine metagenome | biome: marine biome (ENVO:00000447); feature: surface water layer (ENVO:00002042); material: "saline water (ENVO:00002010), including plankton (ENVO:xxxxxxxx)" | depth 5 m
TGCACCGTCCGAGTAAATCATCGAATCTCGGTCGTGTGGGTCAACGACTCTAGACAAGGTTTCAGCGCCAATAACTAAACATTTTTTGGCCATTCCCGCTTTTAGGTAGGCCTGTGCTTGTACTACCCCTTCGACCCAGCCTGGACATCCAAATAGAATATCATAAGCAATACATTTAGGGTTTTTTATTTTTAAAATATTTTTGACGCGTGCTGCCAAACAAGGTAATATATCACTTTGGATAGAGCCTGATTTTACATCCCCAAAATTATGGGCTAAAATGATGTAATCTAAAGTTTCAGGATCTATTCCAGCATCTTTAATAGCCTTTTCTGCTGCAAAGGCGCCAAGGTCTGAAGCTGTATACTTGTTTTCAGCATAACGGCGTTCTGATATGCCAGTAATTGCTTTAAACTTCTCTACGATTACTTCATTAGACGATGGGATCTCAGAGCCGTCAATATTTAGAAATGAGTGCTGATGAAAGGCTTCATTTTTTTGCACAATTTTTGGAATATAGCTTCCTGTTCCTGTAATTTTGATATTCATTTTCTTTTGTCTTTAAGCTTCGACATACGCTTCAATAGGTGTACATGTACATATTAGATTTCTATCGCCATAGGCATCGTCTACACGACGGACTGAAGGCCAGAATTTATCGTTTTTCACATAGTCTAATGGAAAAGCTGCCTCAGTTCTGCTGTAAGGGAAATTCCAATGGTCACTGGTCAACATCTCCTGTGTGTGTGGGGCATTTTTCAATGCATTGTTAGGGGCGTCTTTACGCGCCCTATAGATTTCTTTGCGAATGGCTATCATAGCATCACAGAAGCGGTCCATTTCTTCCTTTCCTTCACTCTCTGTAGGTTCTATCATCATGGTCCCTGCGACTGGAAACGATACTGTTGGCGCATGAAATCCGTAGTCCATAAGTCGTTTCGCAATGTCTATAACTTCAATCCCGTTTGATTTAAAGTCGCGACAATCAATAATCATTTCATGGGCGGCTCTGCCCTGTTCGCCAGAATATAGAGTCTCGTAATGTCCCTCAAGACGTTCTTTTATATAATTAGCATTTAAGATAGCGATTTCGGTAGATGCAGTCAGCCCGCTGTCGCCTAGCATTTTAATATAGCCATAAGAGATTAAACAGGCCAAGGCAGACCCGAAGGGCGCTGCAGAAATGGAATTAATAGCATCTGTTCCACCCGTTTCAATTAGTGGGTTTCCTGGTAAAAATGCTGAGAGTTGTTCGGCTACACATATAGGGCCTACTCCGGGACCTCCACCGCCGTGAGGAATTGCAAATGTTTTGTGTAGGTTTAAGTGACAAACATCAGCACCAATATTTCCAGGGTTTGTGAGTCCTACCTGTGCATTCATATTGGCGCCATCCATATAAACCTGTCCACCGTGGTCGTGAATAATTTGAGTAATATCTTTAATGGCCGATTCATATACGCCGTGTGTCGAGGGATATGTAACCATTAAGGCTGCTAAATTGTCTTTGTAGAGGCTTGCTTTTTCTCTTAAGTCATCGACATCAATATTTCCATTTTCAGAAGATTTTGTAACCACTACTTTCATTCCGGCCATGACTGCACTTGCAGGATTTGTTCCGTGGGCCGATGAAGGGATGATGCATATATTTCTGTGTTGATCGCCTCGAGACGCATGATAGGCTCTAATAACCATCAGTCCAGCAAACTCACCTTGAGCCCCTGAATTAGGCTGAAGAGAGGTTCCCGCAAAGCCTGTAATTTCCGTTAGCTGCGCTTCCAGTTTGCGCAGAACAGTTTGGTAGCCTTCAACTTGATTTAAGGGAGCGAAAGGATGAATGTTTCCCCAGTTAGGCCAGCTGAGCGGCAGCATTTCTGCAGCGGCGTTTAGTTTCATTGTGCAGGACCCCAAAGAAATCATAGAAAAGTTTAGTGCGAGGTCTTTGCGTTCTAATCGTTTAATATACCGCATCAATTCTGTTTCTGAATGATGACTATTAAAAATTACATTTGTTAAAAAATCAGAACGCCGTTTTGTAATTTCTGGAATTCTATTGTGTTGAGTTAAGGCTTCGACCTCGTTGCTTTTTGTCTTGAACGCTTCCGAAAAAATAGAAAGTATAAGATTGACGTCAGAAAGTGTGGTTGTTTCATTTATGGAAATAGAAACGAGCGTAGAACTTGGATAATGAAAGTTTACTTCATTCTGTTCTGCGATAAGCTTTAGTTTAGAGTTGTCCTTAGTGCTTACTTGAATGGTGTCAAAAAAGTTTTTGTGAATTAAATCAAACCCTAATTTCTCTAAGCTGTTTGCTAATAAAACAGTGGTATGGTGAACTTTATTGGCAATGTATTTAAGTCCATGTGGACCGTGGTATACGGCATACATTCCGGCCATAACAGCAAGCAGTACTTGAGCCGTACAAATATTGGAGGTCGCACGGTCTCTTTTGATGTGTTGCTCTCGAGTTTGAAGGGCCATTCGCAAGGCTCGGTTGCCGTCCATGTCTTTGGTTACGCCAATAATTCTGCCAGGAATATAACGTTTATAAGCTTCTTTTGTAGCAAAGTAGGCAGCGTGTGGGCCTCCATATCCCATGGGAATTCCAAATCGTTGGGTCGTTCCAACAACGACATCAGCTCCAAATTTACCTGGGGCTTCTAGTACAACTAAACTTAGGATGTCTGCAGCCACTGCTACCTTTATTTCATTTTGATTTGCCTTGGAAATAAAGTTCTTCAAATCCATGATAAATCCAGATTTTCCAGGGTACTGAACAAGAGCACCAAAAAATTCAGAAGAAAAATCAAAATCTTCAGAGGCGCCTATCACAAGCTCAATTCCAATAGGGATTGCGCGTGTTTTTAATACCGACAGGGTTTGTGGTAGAACCTCACAGGATACAAAAAACTTAACGATTCCGGACTTTATTTGCGACTTAGGACGCACAGCAAACAGCAATGCCATAGCTTCTGCAGCCGCGGTACTTTCATCCAAAAGAGAAGCATTTGCAAGTTCCATTCCGCTTAAGTCTGTAATAAGAGTCTGGTAATTGAGTAGCGCTTCCAATCTGCCTTGTGCTATTTCAGCTTGGTAGGGCGTATAAGCTGTGTACCATCCAGGGTTTTCTAAAATGTTTCGCTGTATAACAGCCGGAAGGTTAGAGGGGTGGTATCCCATTCCAATAAATGATTTGAACACCTTGTTCTTTGAGGCCAAATGGTAAATATGTTCAAGGTATTCGGGTTCACTTAAGGGGGATTCAAGTTCAAGAGGCGCTTTGAGTCTAATGTTTTTAGGAACAGTTTGGTCAATCAATTCCTCGATGGATCTTAGGCCAATAGCTTCCAACATTTGTTTCTTCTGTTCTTCTCTGGGTCCAATATGTCTTAGGGCAAATACATCTGTTCTCATCATATGATATATCATAAATATCCAACAAAATTAATGAATTTAATAAGCTTTTAATTCATAGCAATTGAAAGTTATTAAACAAATAATGGGGTTATTAACAGTTTGACTATTTTTGCAGGGTGACTCTTTTAAAACGCTTTCTAGACTTTTATGTAAACAGCAGTATTCATGTAGCCCTTGCGGTGCTTTCATTTTGTTTTTTAACGGCCTTTGAGCTTGATATAAACTTATCCATGAAATTTTATGTATCTATATTTTGCGCCTCAGTCGCTGGCTATAATTTTGTTAAGTATTTTGGGGTAGCTAAGTTTCACTACCGTTCCCTTACCACTAAGCTAAAATATATTCAGTTGGTATCACTACTTAGTGTTATTGTATTGACTTACACGAGTTTTATGCTGCGAATAGAAAGTCAGTTGCTGTTGGGTTTTTTGGCAATAATCACTTTTTTATATGCGATCCCGCCAGGCATTAAAGCCCCTAATAATATTCGTTCAATAGGTGGAGTTAAAATTTATGTCGTTGCAGTGGTTTGGGTTGTAACCTCTGTTGTTTTACCGCTTTTAGAAACGCAGCAACTACTAGTTTTAGATCATTTTTTAATGGGAGTTCAGCGCATTTTTGTACTGGTAGTTCTCATGCTTCCCTTTGAAATTCGCGACCTAGAAAGGGATGAAGACGCCCTGTCCACTATTCCACAAAAAATAGGAGTTCAAAACACCAAAATACTTGGCTGTGCCCTGCTGTTGGACAGTCTTATTTTAGAATTTCTAAAGCAGCAGTCTAGAGAGGGTTGTTTTTTAGCCTTGATTTTAGCCAGCTTAATTTTAGCTGTCTTTTTACTTCTTAGTCATCCTCATAGAAGCCGCTACTACACCGCCTTATTTGTAGAGTCTGTCCCTATTATTTGGGTAGTTCTTACACTTTTGACAGCTTAGTTTATCAATCCAGAACGCCTCAGTAAGGCCTCTACTTTTGGTTTTTGTCCACGAAATTTAACATACAATTTAAGCGGGTCTTGAGTGCCGCCTTTGCTCAATATATATTCTTTAAAGTCAGTTGCAATTTTTTTATCAAAAAGAGCATTTTCTTTAAAATACGCAAAGGCATCAGCATCCAAAACCTCTGCCCATTTATAGCTGTAATAGCCAGCGGAGTAGCCTCCTTGGAAAATATGTGAAAAGGCGGTTGACATACAGTTTTGTGCAACCTCAGGAAAAAGCTGTGTTTGCTTAAAAGCTGCTTTTTCATGTTGTTTTACATTTGTTATTGAACTGGGGTCTATGCCGTGCCACGCCATGTCTAGTAGCCCAAAACTCAACTGTCTAAGGGTTTGCATTCCTTGTTGAAAACTGGCAGCAGATTTAATTTTTTCAATGAGTTCCATTGGAATAGTTTCCCTGGTTTTGTAATGCTTAGCAAAGAGTGCTAGTGCCTCCTTTTCATAGCACCAGTTTTCCATAATCTGACTTGGAAGCTCGACAAAATCCCAAGCTACATTGGTGCCTGATAAACTGGGATACACTGTATTGGCCAACATGCCATGAAGTGCGTGTCCAAATTCATGAAACAATGTTGTTACTTCATTGAAAGTGAGCAATGACGGTTTTGTTGCAGTCGGCTTTGTAAAATTACACACTATAGATACATGCGGCCTTTCGTGGATTTTGTTTTTGACATACTGCGGTTTAAATGACGTCATCCAGGCGCCGTTCCGCTTTCCTTTTCTAGGAAAAAAATCAGCATAAAAAATTGCGATGAGCTTCTGTTTAGAATCGACCACCTTATAGGTCATTACGTCTTTGTGATAGGTGTCAATATCTTTAGTTTTAATAAAGTCTATTCCAAAAAGTTTGTGTGCAACTTCAAAAGCACCTCCGATTACAGATTCTAATTTAAAGAAGGGTTTTAATTCCTCTTCATCAAAATTGAAGCGTTCTTGTTTTAATTTTTCGGAGTAATAGGCACTGTCCCATTTTTCCAAACGCTCAATGCCCTCTAATTTTTTTGCAAAGACTTCCAGTTCTTCAAATTCTTTTATAGCCGCCGGTTGTGCTTTTTGCAAAAGATCTTCTAGAAAATTGCCTACTTTTAAAGGGCTTTTAGCCATCCGTTCTTCCAATACAAAATGTGCATGTGTTTGATAGCCTAAAAGCTGGGCTCTTTTAAAACGCAATTGAGTTAGTTTTAGAACAATTTCTTGAGTGTCTAGGGCGTCATTATGAAATCCTTTTTGGCCAAAAGCCAAGGCGAGTTTTTTTCGCAATTCTCTGTTTTTAGCATAGGTCATAAATGGGACGTAGCTCGGGTAGTCAAGCGTGAAAATCCAGCCGTTTTCATTTTGTTCTTCAGCCCTTTGTTTGGCAGCTTCAATAGCGCCTTCCGGTAAGCCCTCAAGGTCTAAGGGGTTGTCTATAAGGAGTTTATATTTGTTGGTTTCAGCTAAGATATTTTCTCCAAAACTAAGTTTTAGTTTGCTTAGTTCTTTGTCAATTGCTCTTAGTGTTTCTTTTTCTGCCTTGTTTAGGTTGGCACCATTTCTAGAAAACCCTTTGTATTTTTTGTCTAAAAGTGTTTTTTGCTCTTCAGTTAACGCAAGTGCATTTTTAGAATTATAAATTAGTTTGACACGTTCAAAAAGTACTGTATTTAGAGCGACGTCGTTGGAAAATTCCGTTAATAACGGAGAAACTTCTTGCGCTATCTTTTGAATGTCCTCGTTTGTTTCTGCTGCATTTAAATTGAAGAAAACACTTGAAATTCGTTCTAATTGTTCCCCGGCATAGTCCAAAGCTTCAATAGTGTTTTCAAAAGTAGCAGTGTTTTTGTTTTCAGCAATTTGAGTAATTTCAATTGCAGCGTTTTTGATCGCTTTTACAAATGCAGGAAGAAAATCCTGTGTTTTTATTTTTGAAAATGGGGCTGTATTGTAAGGTGTATCAAAGCGCTTGTCTAATAAACTCATCTAAATCATTTTTTGGGGGGGGTGACTATGATTTTAATTTTTTAGAGGTCTCCATTACTTTTGACTTTAGGCCTTCTTTATAGACCAAGATTTTATCTAAGACGCATTGGTCAGAAACTCCAATGATTTGAGCTGCTAAAATCCCTGCATTTTTAGCACCGTTTAAGGCCACTGTAGCTACGGGTACACCACCAGGCATTTGTAAGATAGATAGTACGGAGTCCCAACCGTCAATTGAGTTGCTTGATTTTACAGGCACACCAATAACGGGGAGTGGACTTAAAGAGGCCACCATCCCTGGCAAATGAGCTGCTCCGCCTGCACCAGCGATAATAACTTTGAGTCCACGTGTGTGTGCTTTTGATCCATAATCAAATAACTTTTCTGGGGTTCGGTGTGCAGATACAATATCAACTTCTACTTTAATGTCAAAACCTTCTAAAATTGAAATTGCTTCTTTCATGACAGGCATATCGCTGTCGCTTCCCATAATAATTCCTACTTGTGCCATATTATTTACTTATTACTTTGATTAATTTTTTGACGTTTTCAGCAACTGCTCTGGCGTGATTAATATCCGAATGAACCACAGTGACATGTCCCATTTTTCTAAAGGGACGGGTTTCTTTCTTACCGTATATGTGTGGAGTAACACCCTCCATTTCCATTAATTTTTCAATGTGCTCATAAACCACCTCTCCTTTAAACCCTTCTGCACCCACTAAATTAACCATTACGGCACTGAGTTTATTTTTGGTGCTGCCCAAAGGCATTCCCAGGATGGCCCTTAGGTGCTGTTCAAATTGCGAGGTATAGCTCGCTTCAATTGTTTGGTGGCCGGAGTTGTGAGGTCTTGGAGCCACTTCATTTATGAGGATCTCATCATTTTGGGTCAAAAAGAGTTCGACTGCTAAAAGGCCTACGTGCTCAAATGCTTTTGAAGCGCTAAGCGCAATTTTTTTTGCCTTTTTAGAAATTTCATCGGAAATTCTTGCAGGGCATAATACATATTCAACTTGATTGGCTTCTGGATGAAATTCCATTTCCACTACCGGATATGCTTTGACATCTCCCTTAGTATTTCTAGCTACAATAACCGCAATTTCACTTTTAAAGGGTACCAAATCCTCTGCGATACATTCAACATTCGGCAAATCTTTTAGGTCCCCTTTTGATCGCACTACTTTTACGCCATTGCCATCATAGCCAAATTGGGCACTTTTCCACACAAAAGGAAATTCAATGCTGTTGTGTTCAATAGCGGACAAAATTTCTTCAGTGTATGCAAACCTTTGAAAGGCTGCTGTTGGGAGGTTTTGGTCTACATAAAACAATTTTTGTGTTGCTTTATTTTGAATTTTTTCAAGAGTATTTGGAGAGGGATAGACATGTACACCTTCTTTTTCCAGTACTTTGAGCGCTTCAATATTAACATTTTCGATTTCGAAGGTTAGGGTGTCTACTTTTTTACCAAAATTGTATACGGTATTGTAATCCATTAAATCACCTTGATAAAACTCATTACAGCCTAGTTTGCTTGGGGCTTGCGCACTCGGGTCTAATACACAGCTGTGAATGTCAAATTTTCGAGTGGAGTAAAGTAACATTTTCCCGAGTTGACCGCCTCCTAAAATACCAAGTTTGAAGTTTGATGAAAAATACTTCATTTTAAGATTTTCTTGAACGATTTTAATAATACACTGCAAAAATACACTTAAAATTGAAATCGAACACTAAAATCGCCAACCAAAACCAATCAAAACCTTTACAATTGATTATCTTTACCCCTTGATTTTGAGTGCAACCAGTACAGATATTTAGAATTACAAAATAAAAGTTTATATTAAAATGAAAAATTTAGTCTTATTTGGCCCCCCAGGCGCCGGCAAAGGTACCCAAGCAGCATTTTTAAAAGACAGCTACAATCTGATTCATATTTCTACTGGAGATGTGTTCCGTTTTAATATTAAAAACAAGACCAAACTAGGCGTATTGGCTAAATCTTTTATGGACAAAGGAGACTTGGTCCCGGATCAAGTCACTATAGATATGTTAAGTGCTGAAGTAGCTAAAAACCTAGATTCTAATGGTTTTATTTTCGATGGTTTTCCAAGAAACACCACTCAGGCAGATGCATTAGAGGGATTGCTGAAATCTCATAAAACCCAAATTAGTGCTATGATTGCACTTGAAGTTGATGATGAGGTCTTGCTTCGACGGCTGCTGAAGCGGGGCGAAACCAGCGGAAGAGCAGATGACGCCAATGAAGCTGTTGTGCGCAATAGAATTAAAATATATTACCGAGAAACTGCGATATTGAAGTCGTACTATTCTGATAGTGATAAATATTTTGGTGTGGATGGCGTTGGCTCTATTGAGGACATAACCATTCGACTCAGTACTGTTATAAATAGCTTATAAAATAAGATCCATTCCATGACTGAAGGTAATTTTGTAGATTATATAAAACTATTTGCTTGCTCTGGAAACGGAGGCAAAGGATCTGTGCATCTTCATCGTGAAAAATTCATTACAAAAGGAGGTCCAGACGGAGGTGATGGAGGAAGAGGTGGTCATGTGATTATCCGAGGCTGCGATCACCAGTGGACATTACATCATTTAAAGTTTAAACGGCACTTTAGAGCTGGACATGGCGAACACGGTAGTAAAAGCCGCAGTACAGGAGCTGATGGGGTGGATGTTTATATTGATGTTCCTTTAGGGTCTGTCGTCCGAGATTCTGATTCCAATGAGATCCTTTTTGAAATCACTGAAAATAACCATGAGGTCATTCTTTGTGAAGGGGGTAAAGGCGGCTTGGGAAATTGGCACTTTAGATCCTCAACAAACCAAACACCCCGTTATGCTCAGCCGGGCTTGCCTATGGAAGAGAAGTACGTGACCATCGAACTAAAAATCCTAGCAGATGTTGGTTTGGTCGGCTTTCCAAATGCTGGAAAGTCAACACTTTTATCGGTTGTCACTTCTGCCAAGCCTAAGATTGCTGACTATGAATTTACAACCTTAAAACCGAATTTAGGGATTGTAGAGTATAGAGATTATCAATCCTTTGTGATGGCTGATATTCCTGGAATTATTGAGGGCGCAGCGGAAGGTAAGGGCTTAGGTCATTATTTTTTACGCCATATAGAACGCAACTCCATACTTTTATTTTTGATTCCTGCAGATGCGGAAGACATCAAAAAACAATATGATATTTTATTAGACGAGTTGAGACGCTATAATCCCGAAATGCTCGATAAAGAGCGTTTGATAGCCATTTCTAAAAGTGATATGCTAGATGCCGAACTAAAGACTGAGATGACTGCGCTCTTAGACGGGGAACTTCCGGTTGAATATTTATTTATTTCTTCTGTAGCCCAGACAGGAATTGTTGAACTTAAAGATCGTTTGTGGGCCCTATTAAATTCTTAAAAAGTCACTCTATGAAACTCTTTTTACTGATTTTAATAGCCCCTTTTTTTTTAGAAGCTCAAACCTACAGTCAAGAAATTGATCCCTTGTTTGCCCTTAAAAAGTATGATCAAGCCATTCAAAAAATAGAAATCTATTTACTTAAAACCCCGAAAGATTTGGAGCTCCTTGAGCTAATTGGTGACGCCTATGGGTTTAAAAGTGAATGGAATTTGGCCGGCTCATATTACAAGATACTCACAGACACGGATGCTGCAAATGCACGTTATTTTTATAAATATGGCGGAGTCCTAGGAAAACTTGCAAAAGAGGGACCAAAACTAAACGCGATCTCTCTAATATCCAAAGTGAAAACATTATTTCACAAAGCAGCAGCCCTAGATTCAATGTATATTGAGGCGCGTTGGGCCTTAGTAGAATTGTATACGCAGTTGCCTGGTTTCTTAGGGGGTAGTTATAAAAAAGCTTTAAGATATGCAGATGAGCTGGAACAAATTTCGGCTCTAAATGGGTACTTTTCCAAAGCTTATATATATCAAGAATCAGATCAAATGGAGGATTCAAAGCTGTATTATACAAAAGGATTAGAGCGCTTAGAGGCCCTTAATTACTTCAATGACGACTCCTCAGATATAAGCCATTTACAGCTTCAACTCAACTCAATAAATTTCCTAATCGCCAACGGCTGTGTTCTAACCAACAGCCGACTTAAAGTTGCGCAGCGCTATATTCAGGATTATATTCGTTTGTTTTCTTCAAGAGACACAAAACCTTTAGAGGATGCCTATCTGCTACAATCCCAGATATTTAAACATCAGGGGCAACTGTCTGATGCCCTTTTTTCTGTAGAAAAGGCACTTGTTGAGGCGCCAGATTTTAAGCCCGCTTTAAAAGAAAAACAACTAATTTTATTGTTAAAGCCCTAAGGAAACACAAGCTCATTTTGTATATTTACTTCTCATAAAATTTCAATATGAATGTACATTTTATAGCTATTGGAGGGGCAGCGATGCACAATTTAGCGTTAGCACTTCACAATAAAGGGGCGAGAGTAACGGGCAGTGACGATGTTATTTTTGAGCCTTCAAAATCACGCCTAAACGCTTCGGGACTTTTGCCACTATCTTTTGGCTGGTTTCCAGAAAAAATCAATGAAGACTTGGATGCCATAGTTTTGGGCATGCATGCAAAAAAAGACAATCCGGAACTCTTAAAAGCACAAGAACTTGGATTGAAAATTTACTCATATCCTGAATTTCTGTACGAACAATCTAAACATAAAACAAGGGTTGTGATAGGGGGGAGTCATGGAAAAACGACTATTACGGCTATGATATTACATGTTTTACACTACCATGATATAGCGGTCGATTATATGGTAGGGGCTCAGTTGGAGGGTTTTGATGTTATGGTGAAACTTACAGACGGAGCAGATTTTATGCTGTTAGAAGGAGATGAGTATTTGAGTTCACCCATAGACCGACGTCCAAAATTTCATTTATACAAACCCAATATTGCGCTCTTAAGTGGCATTGCTTGGGACCATATCAATGTGTTTCCAAGCTTTGAAAATTACCTTGAACAGTTTCAGATTTTTGTAGATAGCATTACAGTTGGCGGTAGTATTTCATACAATACAGAGGATGAAAATGTTAAAAGTATTGTTGAACAAAGTGAGAATCAAATAAGAAAATTCCCCTACCAGACACCAAATCATTCCATAGCATCTGGAGTTACTTATTTAGATACTGAGGAGGGACCATTGCCCTTAGAGGTTTTTGGAGCACATAACTTAAATAACTTGGCAGGTTCCAAATGGATTTGCCAGCAAATGGGCGTAGATGAAGCTGATTTCTTTGAAGCTATTTCAAGCTTCTCAGGGGCCAGTAAGCGCCTTGAAAAGTTAGCAGAAAATTTAGATTGTGTTGTGTATAAGGATTTCGCTCATTCGCCGAGTAAGGTCAAGGCCACCACTGATGCGGTGAAAGCTCAATACCCTGAACGTCCCCTTATTGCTTGCTTAGAGCTGCATACTTATAGCAGTTTGAATGCAGAGTTTCTCGAGCAGTATAAAGGCAGTTTGGACGCTGCAGATCAGGCCGTTGTTTTTTATTCACCACATTCGGTTGAAATTAAAAAATTAGACGCAGTCAGTAAAGATCAAATAGCACGTGCTTTTGATAGAGCAGGTTTGATTATTTATACAGACCCTAAAGGTTTTAAAGACTATTTAGACGCATTAGAGTATGCAAATAAATCAGTGTTGCTTATGAGCTCTGGAAGTTATGGCGGAATGAACCTCGACAGGCTTAAAGAATTAGTGAACTAACCAATTTAAAAGCCCATGAATACTCAGTAACCTTTAAATTTACAAAAATGGTCCCTAAGTCATTTTCTATAAAAAACTGGTCGCAAGACGATCAACCCCGTGAAAAACTTATAACAAATGGCGCACGTCTTTTAAGTAATGCTGAATTGTTAGCTATTTTAATTAGCTCGGGGAATCAACAAGAAAGTGCCGTTGGATTGTCTAAAAGAATTTTATTGAGTGTTGGTAATAACCTTAAAAGATTGAGTAAGCTTTCCTTGGCACAATTAATGATTTTTAAAGGCATTGGAGAGGCCAAGGCTGTTAAAATAGAAGCCGCGATGGAGCTTAGTAGAAGAAGCTAAAAAAGCATTCATAAGTCAGCTGATAAAATTAACAACAGTGCAGCGGTATTTTCGATCATGCAGCCTCTTTTAGGACATCTTTTTCACGAAGAATTCTGGGTTCTTTATTTAAATAATTCCAATAATATATTGGCCAAGAAACAACTTGGTAAAGGGGGTATGACTGCGACCATTGTAGATGTTCGAATTGTTCTTAAACAAGCATTAGAACAGTCTGCAACCGCGCTTATTTTTGCCCATAACCACCCCTCTGGATCCCTTGTGCCAAGTGTGTTGGATAAGAAATTAACTCAAAAATTAAAATTAGCAGCAGAAAGTTTAGATATTAAAGTTCTAGACCATATAATTGTCACAGAAAAGGCCTATTTTAGTTTTGCCGATGAAAGCTTATTGTAATGTTATTAGTTTACACTTCTAAAATAACCCCAAGAGTTAAATTTATTTTTAAGCAAATTTGCACGCGAATTTTAAAAATACCCATCTCCTTTACCAATGTAATTGAGGAGTTTATTGCACATGACAGTCTTAAAATGTCTTATGGGCCTCAACCCCTTGGAGGGGAGTTCTTCGTTAAATCTAATGGACTTCTGTTTGAACAAGGGCTCTCGGATTTGGAGTTAAATGTACAGGTTTGGGATGACACTAAATGCTTTTTTGCTTGTGGAGAAAAAAGCCAAATTCCTTTTGATATTTTTTCAGCTTCCTTTTACCTATTAAGCCGATACGAGGAATATTTGCCGCATCTTAAAGATGCTTATGGGCGTTTTACCAAAGAGGAAAGTTTGGCATTCAAGCAGAGCTTTTTACAGCAACCTGTGGTTGATATATGGGCCTATAAATTTAAAGAGGCTTTAAAAAACAAGTTCCCCAACTACGAATTTGAAACTAGAAAGTTTAGTATTCACCCAGTAATTGACGTACCAGTGGCCTATTACTTTAAAAACAAGGGGCTGTTGCGAACCTTTGGTGAGACGCTTTCTGATTTATTTTCTTTCCGATTTAAATTTATTTATGACCGTTTTTCGGTTTTGTTTGGATTTAAAAAGGATCCTTATGATAATTTTAAATGGATTATCAATCGGCAAAAGATCTGTAAAACTAAGTTTAATGTATTTTTTTTAATTGGGGATTATACCACTTATGACAAGAATATTAGTATCAACAAAAAGCAATTTGTTTCTTTGATCAAGTCGGTTGCTGACTACTGCACCGTAGGGATTAAAGCCTCTTATATGGCCTTGGATTCCATGGCTATTTTAAAATCTGAGAAACGCCTCATGGATGGAGTGGTTAACACCCTTACAACTGCAGCCCGTTCTTCGTTTTCTAAAGTTAATTTACCAAACACTTATAGAAACTATATAGACCTTGAAATTTATTCAGACTTTACAATGGGCTACGCCGATACTATTGGTTTTCGGGCCGGAACTTGTACCCCTTTTTTGTTTTATGACTTAGACTATGAAATTCAAACTCCTTTAAAAATTCACCCCTATCAACTGATGGATTTTGCATTGCTAAAACACAGTTCTTTGCTAGACAAAAAAGAAACCTTATTAAAGGCGATATTGGAAGTTCAAAAAGTGAATGGTTCCTTTACTTTCATTTTTCACAACTATGCTTTTAGTGCTATTCCAAGGTGGGCTGATTTTAAATATTTGTTCAATATTATTTTAGAGACTCCGAATGAAATTTCATAATAAAAAACATATTTTTTTCGACTTAGACCATACGCTTTGGGATTTTGATAAAAACTCAGCCCTCACGTTTGAGAAGATATTTAAGTTAAATAAATTAGCCGTTAATTTGACAGATTTCTTAGAAACCTATGTTCCAATAAACCTTGAGTATTGGAAGTTGTATAGAGAAGAAAAAGTAGATAAAAAAACCTTGAAATTTGCCCGGCTTAACGATGCTTTTAAGGCCTTAGAAATTGAGGTTTCGGCGCGAATGGTTCACAAGCTTTCGGACGATTACATCACCTATCTTTCCAGCTTTAATCACTTATTTATTGGGACCATTGAACTTTTGGAGTATTTAACTCCCAAGTACCAGCTTCACATCATAACCAATGGATTTAAAGAAGCCCAGCAAGCAAAATTAAACCAGTCCAATATTGACCACTATTTTGAAACGGTTACCAATTCAGAAATGGTGGGTGTTAAAAAACCAAACCCCAAAATTTTTAAGCATGCCCTTAAAATGGCCAATGCCAGTATTGAAAATAGCTTGATGATTGGAGACAACTTAGAAGCAGACGTTTTAGGCGCCATAAACCTGGGGATGGATGCTATTTGCTTTAATTACCACAAAGAACTATTAAGCCCCAATATTATAGGGATAGACTATTTATTAGAATTAAAAGAGTATATTTAAGTCGATAGCACTGCAGTTTTTAAGAATAAACCATTTCAGTATGATTGATTATTATAAAATAAGATCTCGGCTTTTACTGCCTCTTTTGTTTTTTATAAACCTATGCTGTGTTGATGGGATTGACTATGAACAGACCGAGCCCATTACTATCACTCCAACCCTTGAGGTTAGCTTGGTGTATACAAGCTTAGTTGCCTCCGATTTTTTAGATGATTTGGACGCTGAAGTCCCTTTTTTAACAGACTCTGTTGTTTTAGAAGCGATTTCAGATGATTTTATAAATGATTACCTTGTAAGGGCAGATTTTAATATTGAGATTACGAACAGTTTAAATAAGGACTTTGAAATTCAGTTAGATTTAATTGACAGTACAACGTCTTTGCAGTACTCCTCTTCATTTTATATTGAAAATTCGCCTTCTAATACACCAATTACAATTGAACAGTTTGAAGTTTTTTCGGGTCCTAATTTGGAAGCTCTGAAGGTGAGCAATAAGTTAGACCTTAAGATTTCACCGATTTCAAGCCCTACAGCCTCTGTTTTAACCAATGCTTCTTTAGGATCTATTGTTTTTAAATCAACAGTTGTATTATATTTTGAAATATCCAAATGAGACTACTATTATTATCTTTAGGGCTCTTTTGTTCCTTGCATGCCCAAAATAAACAACTCTTATACGGATTTAAAGATATTCCACAACATTTACTTTTAAATCCTGGAGCTAATGTTGATTATCGTGGCTATATAGGAGTCCCTTTGCTCTCAAATATTTCTTTTAATTTTGGGATGACTGGAGTGTCTTTATTTGATCTTTTTGCTGCTGATGGAATAGACTTTAATCAAAAACTAAAAACCATTGCTTATGGCATGGATGCAAAAGATTTTTTTGAGTATAATCAACAACTCGAGTTGTTTGCAGCAGGAATTAGAGTTAAAACGTCTTTAGAAAAATCGATATTTGTCTCTTTTGGAATGTACCAAGAAGCCAATCTTTATTTTTATTTTCCAAAGGACTTTGTAGTTCTTGCCTACGAGGGTAATTATAACAATTTAAACAGGCGATTCAATTTAAGTGATCTGAGTGCCAAAGCTGAAGTTTTATCTGTTTTTCACATTGGAATTAATAAGAAAATCAACTCCAGATGGACCCTGGGGTTAAGAGCAAAAATATACTCAAGTATTGCAGAGGCTTCATCAACAGAAAATCAAGGATTTTTTCTTACAGAAAAAGGAACTGGAAACACACTCAACCACATCTTTAACCTAGATATGAACTTACAAACCTCCGGGCTTTCTGCTTTTGAAAATACCAGTGTTTCTGAGCAGCAAGAAATTTTAAAAAAACGCCTGTTATTTGGGGGAAACCTAGGCTTTGGCTTAGATGTTGGATTTACCTACCAGCCACGTCCAGAATGGACTATTGACGCAAGTCTTCAAGACCTTGGTCTAATTAATTACTCCAAGGACTCTAATAATTATATTTTAGATCAGTATTTAGAATATGAAGGAATTAACTCTGTGTTTCCTGAAATCGTTTCTAGTCAAACTGCTCAGGACTATTGGGATGAGGTTAGCAATGATTTTGAGAATTTATTCAAAATTGATAGCAGCTCTACAGCCTACACAAAATGGCGTCCTGTAAAACTAAATAGTTCTGTGAGTTATAATTTTGGAAAAAACATAAATAAGGAATGTAACTGTGTAGATACGTCTGATTCTGAATATCTAAATAGAGTAGGAGCTCATATGTTTTTAATGAAACGTCCAAAGCATATTCAATGGGCTTTTTCTTTATTTTACTATCGAAAACTCTTAAAAGGCTTGCAATTAAAAACGTCTTACAGCGTTGATGCCTATTCATTTGCAAACATTGGTCTTGGAGCGGCAACCTCTCTGGGGCCAGTACAATTTTATATACTTGCCGATAATTTATTGGATTATCAAAACTTAGCAAAATCTCAAAGTGTATATTTACAATTCGGTTTTAACTATAAATTCAAAAACAATGAAAACTAATTTTTTTCTTTTTCTCTTAGCAATAAGTACAAACATTAACTTGGAAGCCCAAACAGCGATTGATGATTTTAAATATGTTTCAGTCCCTGAAAGCTATAGCTTTTTAAAATCAAATGATCAATATCAACTAAACTCTTTAACTGTTTTTTTGTTTGAAAAAAATAATTTTAAGGTTCTTAATTCTTTTGAAAATTACCCTTCAGATTTAGCTGAAAACAGCTGTTTGCTTTTAAAGTCTGATGTCATAAGCGTAAAGGGTTTTCTAAAAACAAAGCTTCAACTGACACTTACCGATTGTCGGGGTAATGTTGTTTTTACTTCTGAAATTGGAGAATCCAAACTAAAAGAATATAAGAAAGCGTTTCATGAAGCCTTAAGAAGTGCCTTTGTTTCTGTAAGTAATTTAAATTATGAGTACAATGGGAGCATTCCATATGCAAATACAGCAGCACCTTTAGCTCCAAAACCGCCAATCCCAGCGGCTGCCATTAAGGCTAGCAAATCAGTTTCTAAGGTTCGGCCACCATCAGTTGCTGTAGCTGTTCAAACTCCAGCTGCAGAAAATACAGAAGTTGCTAACGGACTTATTGTTAAAAAAACGAACTCTGGCTATGACTTTATTGATAATGTTACTAAAGAAGTCCGTTATTCAACTCAAGAAACTCTGTTTGACAAGGTTTATATAATTGAAGGACAGTCAGGAATTATATACAAAAGAGGCAGCGCATGGGTATGGGAATATTTCGAACAAAATAAGACCATTATTGAAACCTTAGATACTTTGCCTTAATAGCCGTATTTATCTTTCCAGCGTTGTTTTAGAAAGGACTGCTGTGCTTGTTCACGCGCATTGTTTCCAGGTTTGTAAATTATTTTATTTTCCAGTTCCTTTGGCATAAATTCTTGTGCCGTAAAATTTAAATCATAGTTGTGCGCATATTTATAATCGTCTCCATACCCAAGGTCTTTCATTAGTTTTGTGGGCGCGTTTCTAATATCTAAGGGCACCGATAAATTACCGGTATTTTTCACCAGCTCCATAGCCGTGTTAATCGCTTTGTATGCTGCATTGCTTTTAGGAGAACAGGCCAAATAGGTAGCACATTGGCTCAACACAATGCGCGCTTCTGGCATCCCTACAGCAGCAACCGATTGAAAGGCGCTAGAGGCCAATACCAAGGCTGTGGGATTGGCATTTCCAATGTCCTCACTGGCTAGGATAAGCAGACGTCGAGCTATAAACTTCACGTCTTCTCCACCTTCCAACATTCGGGCTAACCAATACAGGGTTCCGTTTGGGTCACTCCCCCTTATAGATTTTATAAATGCAGAAATAATATCATAATGCTGATCCCCAGTTTTGTCATATAAAACGGTATTGTTTTGAACTTTACTAAGAACCAGTGCATTGGATATTTTGATTGTTTCTTCCTCTTCAGAATTTATAATCAGTTCAAAGATATTGAGCAGTTTTCGGGCATCACCTCCAGACAAGCGCAACAGGGCTTCGGTTTCTTGCAGTATTATTTTCTTTTTAGACAGCTGTTCATCCTCTGTGATTGCACGTGACAAAAGAGATTCTAAGTCTTCCGTATTGAATGGGTTTAAAGTGTATACCTGACAGCGAGAGAGTAAGGCAGAGATCACTTCAAAACTAGGGTTTTCAGTAGTGGCTCCTATGAGAGTCACCCAGCCTTTTTCAACAGCTTGTAGCAGCGAGTCTTGTTGAGATTTGCTAAAACGATGGATTTCGTCAATAAACAGAATAGGATTTTTGGTGGTAAATAAACCGCCAGCTTGTTTTGCCTTTTCAATCACTGCTCTTACATCTTTTACTCCTGAACTAATAGCGCTCAAGGTATAAAAAGGACGCTCGGATTCTTGAGCTATAATATTCGCTAAGGTTGTTTTTCCAATGCCTGGTGGTCCCCAAAATATCATCGATGGGATCAGTCCTTGCTTTAAAGCTTGGGTTAAGGCCCCTTCTGGTCCAATAAGATGTGCTTGACTTATATAGTCTGTTAATTTTTTCGGACGCAAGCGTTCTGCCAAAGGTGCATTCATACTACAAAATTAAAGTATTTTTTTGTATTGAGATGACAATCTAACATAATGCCTCTTTTTGGTGGATTATTCGCTAGTGTTTTAGTAAATTTATAGGTATGAATACAAGTGACCCATTCAAGTTTTCAAGCAGTGTTGTTATCTACCCTTTAAGTTTTGTATTACTTATTTGGCTGGTTTACTGGTTTGAATTGCGCTTTGGTTTTCGTTTTAATGACTTGGGTGTTTATCCCAGAACAATGACTGGGTTGAAGGGGATTCTTTTTAGTCCTTTTATTCACGGCAGCCTAGAACATTTATACCACAATTCACTACCGTTACTAATTTTATCAGCGGCTCTTTTTTATTTTTATAGGGCTTTGGCTTGGCGCGTTTTAGGACTTGGTCTTTTGTTTTCTGGGTTTTTAACTTGGCTCATTGGGAGTGCAGCTTTCCATATTGGTGCTAGTGGGCTTATTTATGTTTTGATGAGTTTTATGCTTTTTAAAGGAATTTTGTCCAAGAATCATCATTTGACAGCACTGTCTCTCCTAGTGGTGTTTTTATATGGAAGCATGTTGTGGTATGTGTTCCCTGTAAAAGAAAATATGTCTTGGGAAGGTCATTTATCGGGCCTTACAGTCGGACTAGTGTTTGCGTTTATATTTAGGAGCTCCATTGCCAAGCCTGTTCGCTATGTTTGGGAAGACAGCCACTATGATGAAGCAGAAGACCCCTTTTTACAGCATTTTGATGCAGCAGGTAATTTTGTCGAAACCCCTAAAGAGGCTCCTCATACCACAGACTCAACAGTAGAAGTGCAGTATAGCTTTAAAAACAAAGACCCTTAAAAGCGTTGTCTCACAACTTCATATAAAAAAGCACCACAGGCAACAGAAACATTTAAGGATGCAATACTGCCGTACATAGGGAGTTTTGCTTTGTCGTCTACTAGTTTCAGAACGGAAGGGGAGATCCCTTTGGATTCAGAACCCATAATAATGGCGCAGCCTTGTTTAAAATTAACATCGTAGATCGTATTTTCTGTTTTTTCGGTCGCCGCGATCACTTTTATGTCGGATGCCTGTAGATAAAACATAGCATCTTTAATATGATCCACTTTACAAATAGGAATATTAAATACAGCACCTGCACTGGTCTTGACTGTATCTCCATTTACGGGAGCTCCTCCCTTTTTTTGGATGATAATTCCATCCACGCCTGTACATTCAGCAGTTCTTATAATAGCCCCAAAATTACGGACATCACTGAGCTGGTCTAAAAGTAAAAACAAAGGCGTTTCTTTGGTGGCTTGAACAGCACTAATTAACGCTTCTAAATCATAAAAGGTTATTGGAGACATATTGGCTACTGCCCCTTGGTGGTTGTGAGGGCTTAAGCGATTAAGCTTTTCCACAGGAACGTAGGAGAAGTTGATGTTTTGTTTACGCAATAGTTTTTCCAGAGCAGCGAATAGATCGCCACTAAGTCCTTTTTGTAAAAACACTTTATCGATTGCATTTTCAGCCTCAATCGCTTCCATAATGGCACGAATTCCATATATTTTAGTTTCTTTCTCCATGCCGTAAAAATACACATTACTCTTCAATTCCAAACGAATAAAATAAAAAAGCGGGCTTATTTATAAACCCGCTTTTTAATCAAATTCTAAAAATTGATATGTTATTGAACCACTACTTTTTTATGTGTGGACTTATTGCCTTGGCTTAAGCTAAGAAAGTATACCCCTTTAGATAAGTTTGATGTATTTATTGCGCCTTTAATTAGGGCAGAGGTACCAATTAAATTTTGAGCATATACCTTTCGACCTTGCAGGTCAGTAAGCTGAACCAAGTAAGGGGAGTCAGCTGCCGCATTAAATTGATAATTGATGACTTCCTTTGCAGGATTTGGCCAAATTTTAATTTCACTAATCACAGAATCTTCTGAACTCAAGACAAGACTTTCAGCAGTAATTATTAAAGAAAATTCTTGAGTGGAGTTAGTAAGACTTCCTTTGTGATTTACATTTAGGGTGTAAATTCCAGAGACGGGAGTGTCAATATCAATCTTTTCCACAGTATCTACTAAATTGTCTCCAGTTTCTGCAGCTCCAGAAATATCGCTTAAGTTGAGCTTCCATGGATAATAAACAGTATTTTCTGGTGAAACAACTCTCAGGTCTAAGTCATTTACCAATGCGGGTGTTGGATTGTTAAGACTGCCACTGCGCGCAGTTCCGGCGGGGTCGGTCCAGCAGAGTGTCGCTACAAGGGGTGAACCAGATGAAACGTTGAGTGTTACGGAGTAACTTTCTCCATCAGAAATGGCGCCTTCATAAACTATAGCATTTCCCAAAGAGGCCTCTAAAATTGTCTCAGCTGTAAATTTAGAGTTCAACAGACCCCAACCAAAAATAGGATCGGGACCAACTCTTGTTCCATCATCAGTTGCTGTATGACAAACCAAGCCTTTTAGGGTAGCCGATCTCATAAAAGTACTGTTTAGTTGATTGTAATATTGCTGCAAAAGGATTAGGGATCCAGCTACGTTTGGAGCTGCCATTGAAGTTCCTGTCTTAACTCCATATGCTAAGTTATTTGAGCTTTCTGCAGAATATAATTGGGTGCCATCACCAGTAATATCAGGTTTTATTCTACCATCATCACTTGGTCCTTGACTGCTACTTGAGTTAATACTAAGACTAATAATGTTTCCAGACCCTAGAGCCAAGGGGTTATTAGCATTGGCAATTACTAAATTATTTTTACTATTTTTTTCTCGATTTAATTTGTCATACCCACCTAAGAGCCCTCCAGAATAAGTGGATTGACCGTCATTTCCAGCTGATACAACATGTAAGTAGTATGGGTTGCTATATGCAATTTCATCCCAATCTCTAGCTTGTGAATCATAGCACCCCATCATCCAAGATGGTGCATTTTGCTCCCCGTTTTCTAGATTAACAGGTGTTCCGTAAGAATGGTTTGATATTAATAAGCCTCCGAAGTTAGCTTGATTGAGTACTTCCAAATAGTCGTTATTAAAATCATAGGACACTAAATTAGCCTGAGGCGCCATTCCTTTTGCATCGGCTTGAAAACCCCTTCCTATTAAAGTTCCTGCAACATGTGTTCCATGGCTATTATAATTTCCTGAAACATAATCGGGTGTTGACACCCTTGATACTGTAGATGTAGCGCTTTCTCTGAACTCATAATGAGTAGGGCGAGCGGCCCCTTCATCCCAGATTCCTATTAGCATACCCTGACCTTCGAGGTTTAACCCCAGTCCACCATTACTGTGAAGAAAATTTGTTCTAGTGGCTTTTGCACTATCAACATTATCAGTAGCAATATATATTGGAATGCCGTCTATGACGTCATCCAAATAGTAATTTTTGTTTGTGTCTTTTATTACTCGTTTAGCAGTTTTGTTTTCCGACAGAAAAGCGTTTATTCCTTGTTCACTGTTTTTACTACTCTCTTTAAATTTAGTTTCTAATTTTTTTATAGCTTCAAAATCATAATTTTTGACAATTTGTTTTATCTCTGAATCAGTTTGAGAGTAAATAATTGTGCTGCTAAGGCTAATAAGTAATAATAGTATTCTTTTCATCGGGATATTTATAAAATAGTTAGGGCTGTTTGAAAAACAGCCCTAACAGTATTAATTAACTTATGAGATTATAATGGCGTATAAATAGATGTGCCATATTCACCATATCCGGTACAAGTCCATGATATTGTTAAAACACCAGTTTCTGGATCATATTGGTTTGGACCGTTATCATCCATCAAAACATCACCATATATTTCTGTCTGTCCAGACCAACTTATATTGTTACATACTTCATTAAATACAAGAGGGAAATACCCGTCTCCCATTGAGTATACAGGAGAATAAACGTCTGGCCATAAGCCTCCTGAAAAATCAGCTACAGAGAAATTTCCATCTCCAAGAGCTGTGATTTCTACTTCTTTAGTTATTGGATTGTTATCCGGTAAGAAGTCATGGAATCCATAGGTTGTAGTAACAGTGTACATTCCTGCTAATTCTGCTGGTGTACAACGTTTAATGGTTACTCTGTATGAGGATGAAAAATCTGGATTTATTCCCATTTCATGTCCCATGTTGTTTGATTGCATGACAACATCAAATGTGTAGGTGGTTTCTAAGTTAAAAATTAGACTAGCTAAATCCACTCCTACAGAAATTGTACCGTCTAAGCTGTTAGCAGCAATAGTTGCACTGTTTGTACCTGCTGTAAGAATTTCACTTGAATTACCTTCAACATCTGATATAGTGTACTCAAGTACAATATCTGACGGATTTATTGGTGCAGTAAATCTGAAAGGTATTAATATTTCTGATGTATCATCATTAATTAAGTCGTCATTAATAACAGTAACTGAAGGATCTGTTCCATCAAACTGTAACCACCCATATTCTGGGTTTTCTTCTCCTAACCCATTATTGTCTTCATCACATGCAATAAAAGTAGCTAGCGATAGAAACAGGATTAAATATTTATTAATTTTTTTCATATCCTTAGTTTTATTAGTTTTTAGTTAGTGTATAGGATGTTAATCCTTCAGCTCCACAAGAAGCACCTCCAACGTCTTCCGCAAAGATTAATGTAATAACGGAGTCATCTGTTGGATCAAAAGCGCCATTAACAGTTGTTGATTGTAATGAAATACTAGCATCAGGCGAACATGCTACTCCAGTTCCAGTGCCGTTTATTTCTCCATTAAGTATGGCTAACCCACAAAGCAA
>TARA_Y100000385_G_scaffold291973_1_pt1 | contig 23667 bp, 38 predicted proteins | sample TARA_Y100000385 | Tara Oceans TARA_Y100000385 (sample SAMEA2620980) | marine metagenome | biome: marine biome (ENVO:00000447); feature: surface water layer (ENVO:00002042); material: "saline water (ENVO:00002010), including plankton (ENVO:xxxxxxxx)" | depth 5 m
TGCAAGCAAAAGATTTACGGATATCCATATTCAAGCCATCAACAAGCCACTCTAAGTCAGCGTTGAAGAAGTGCCCAACTACCCGCTTCCTGCGGAACCTGTGACCTCCAAACTCCCCTCCATTAAAGAAAGCAGTTAGAAGGTCAATTACGTCTTCCCTGTCTTCGCCTACTAGGTTCTCTTCACCGCCTTGCTTATTAAATACGATCCCAAGAGCATGTTTAGGTTTCCAAGATAATTGAACGGTGCGAAGATAACTCCCAGAGTTTTCTGGGTGCTCTCCGTGCCATTCAGCATCTACCGCAATAACATCGTCTTCTTTATCTGGATCGACTTCAATTTCGCAAAGGGCGTCAAAAAGAGTGTCGTAGTCATAGATTGCCTTATGATCGACAACCTCGCTATCACCAATCTCTACACCGCTGACAAGCGAACAGAACCTACCTAAGCCGCGTTCTAGCTGCCGTAAAGCAGATTGGTCACGTATTACCTGTTTTGGGTGGACTATCGTCATAACCTTAGCGGTTTTCCAGTACTCCTCAGAGTCCTGGTTTGGGAACCAGCCAATGTTATAACGGTAATCTTCTACGCGACCTTCCATTGCGGTTACGCTTGCTTTGGAACCTAACAAACCTTTAGACACGTCAGTGCCGACACAAAGAATAAACTTTGGTTGAACTATCTTTAACTCTTGATGTAAAAGTGGAAAACAATCCTTAGTCCAAGACGCACGTAAATTAGTCTTCCAATTTGGAGGCATAAATTTAACCAAGTGCGTGATGTAATACTTACCACAGTTTTTAGCTTTGAGTCTAGCCAGAGCATCTAAAAGAATTTGCCCGTCGTCTCCAGAAAAACCACGCTGAACGCCAAGCTCAAACTTCCAAGGCATCTTATTGATTATCATGACATCAGCGGGCCTAGGGCCAGACACTTCCGCGTTCAAATCCCAAAGATGGCCGGGAAGAAAACTAGCAGATTTCTCTCTATGTGGACCTATTTCTACATCTAATGAGAAACCAGGCTCACGTAAAGCTCTTTGAACTAACTCGTAGAGTTCCGGGGAAGGTACAGTTTTTCTAACCTTCTGCTTAACGCCTGGCTCTACTTCTTCAACCTCTTCTACTACCTTTGCTTCAGTGTGACCCAAAGCATGAAGGTAGCTCATGAAAGCAGAGTTAGGTGGAAAAGAAGGCAGACCTGGAGCGTCCAAAGGAAATATGGCATCCCCGGTCTGGCAGTTTTTCAACAATTTTTGATAAGCCCCTTCAGCATGAAGCGACACTTTTTGTGTGGCCCCAGCTTTGGGGTTTATGTTTGATATATGTCTTCTAACCATTTACGGGTTCCTTTTTCCTCTTACGCCACGAGAATTTCACACCAGCTTTCTCAGCCTCCTCTTTGACATAAGCTCTTACATCAGTACGAAGCATGTCTCCTGGGTCTTTACCGTCAGGTAAATTGACCCAGCAAAATCCGGATTTTAAGTCAGTGGCTAATTCTTCAATTACGGGTTTTACCTTAGCTGCTAATTTCTCCTTTACGTCTGGGTCAAATAATAAAACGCCAGAGTAATCCTTAAACTCTGACCTGATCAACTGTGTCTGAGCAGCAGACATAGATGCACCTAACGTACACACTGCTTGTGGTCCTATTCTCCACACGTCTGTGACACCTTCGGTCACTACAATAGATTTGTAGTTTTTAGAATTACCGAAGTTGTACAGTATGTTTTTACGTGGAGTACCTGGGGCAGTGTAATACTTCGGGTACTTTGCGGTTTTCCAGTCACAGTCAAATGCTGCCCTGGCCTGCCAACCAACCATCTTCCTATTATGATAAATAGGTATGATTAGCCGATTAACACATATCCTGCGTTTTGACTCAGTACACCAATGCACGTTGTAAAACTTGCCGATGACAGCTGGGTCAAAATCTCTATCTAGCAGATACCTAACAGCCTCGTGGTCGCTGGGCAGTTTATCTATGCGGATAACCTTACCAGGCCAGTTAGCTCGAATAGCATCTACGTCTACAACCTTGCCTTCTTTCACCTCTGCCTTTTTAAACTCATGCAGCTTTTGCCCTAAGACATATTCTGCAAGTTGTCCGTAAGCAGCTTGCACGCCCATGTTCAAGTCACAACCAGCATTAAAACAATGTGCTAGATGTTTCTGTGGTCTGCCAAACTCATCATCTGTACCATAACGGTGATTGATGTATAGCCGAAAACGGGTGTCGTTACAAAGCGGGCAGCACACAGCATAGTACTCACCAGAGTTAGTAATCTTTGCTTTAGGTTTGCCCGATACAAGGTCGGTGGTGAGAGTCCTTTGCTGCTTCTCTCCTGCATTTTTTACTCTTAAATGACCAAAAGTGGCTTCGAGTCTACGATACAACGTCCTGTTAAGAGCTTTTTGTTTTTCATTACTCATCATCTCCCTCGTTATTCAGTAAAAGATCTTGAGCAGTTGTAGTGTTATCATATAAGTCACCGTAATCAGCCAAGCCTTCGGAAGCTAAACCAACGGTGGATGCAGTTTCTTTATCTACAATCTGCCCTTTGTTATCTACATGGTAATTATCAGGTGAATACACATTGTTAAATTCGCCTTCAACTTTGATGATTGAAGGTGGTTGTGGTTTTGCCCTACGTCGCTTTGTACAGTGAATTTGACCTAACTGGTCTAAGTTCAAGTTACCGACAACAAAAGCAAAATTCAAACTTTCACCAAAACTCTTAGACCCCTTAGCATCAGTGTGATGCATTGGCTTTGTAGGGTTAAGAATTGCATTTGCTGCACCGCTAAGCTGGTGGAGCACCCAGGTATGGCAATCAAAGTCAACGCTAACAAACCTGACTATATCGCCCACCTGCTTCTGGTAAAGCTTGTGGTCTTCTTCTCTACGATCACCTAGTGTATCGTCACGATCTACTAGTAAGCCAAAGTAATCAATAATTACATTCTTTACGTAGTAGTTCTCTCCGCGATTCCTAAGCTCTAAAGCAATACGGCTAGCAATCTCTTTAACTCCGCGTGTGCCTGCATAAGGCCACTTAGGGTCTGAACCTGTAAAATCCAAACACACAGTGTGATTGTTTAGGTAAGGGATAACTTGCTCTACACGCTTTCGCTCCGGCATAAAAACACCGTCGCTAATTTCACGTGAAAATTTCTTTTTCTCGTAGGGAAGTGGGGCTTCAGGGTCATCACTCAAAGCATCTAGGCCGTCATAACCCATACGCTCTAAGCTTTCTCTATGCACGCCAGAAGCATACATAAGGGCCCTATGCCTAATCTCGTTAGATAAGGGTGCCTCGTAAGTCACTAAGAACGATAACCCTATCTTGTCTGTTTCAGAGTCAAACTCTTCCCTGAGTGTTTCCGCATAAGCTTGCTCCGCAGCTAAGCACCAAAGCATAACTGCTAAGGTAGTCTTACAAGTACCGTAAGGTGCCATAAGACCATAAGCTTCTTTAGCCTTCGCTCCCCCAGACATGTACTTATCAAAGAACTCTAGACCCGTAGTATGTATGAACTCAGGATCTTTCTTATCCCACTCTGGGTCAAAAGTTAGTTGTGGGCCTTTACTGTACTCTGACTTAGCTAGTATCTCAGCTTGCTCTGCTGAGTTCTGGAAGAAGGAAGACAAGTTTTCTATTGATGGGATGTTATCTAATTCAAAAGATACATCTTCTCTAAGCTTCTCAAGGAGAACACGCTTCCCAGCTTTAAATGCAAACTCCTCCATCTCTTTTGAAGAAGGAGGAGCTTCGCCGTAGTAATCGGGGTCGTATGCTTGGTTTAAGAAGTCTTCTAATTCTGCCTGAGCAGGATCAGATATTATCTCATTGTCTTCTTCGTAATACGTCTCTATTGCCGCATAGACTTCTGCTTCTGTAGGCAGCCTGTTGTTTTTAACTCGATGGTCTAGAACAACGCGGTAGAGAAGTTGAAAGTGTTCCGCACTAAAGTGCGGTACTGTCAAATTACCTTCAAAGTTTTCAAAAACTGTTTCATTTTGAATTAACACGGCCATAAATAGCCGCAGGTGAGGCATTGACAGCTTTTTGAACTGCCGAGTTTCCATCGTATGAAATCCTTTGCAAAATTACGTCTCTATCGCTCCATCGCTGAATCGAGCAATCTGCACGCCGCTACACGAAAATTACTTGGAATAACGCTTCCCCAGACTTCGTCATATTTGTCTGGGTACAGCATGTAATCCATTGCCGCCAATAACTCGTACTCTTTCGCCAGGTTTAAAAGTTTCTCTGAGTGCTTATCGCCTTCGCACTTTTTTGCCGTCTCTTTCGCCAAACAGTACTTGTACAGAGGAGACAAGCCAGTTTTTGAGTCGAGTATGGCGTAGTATACCGACAAACTGACAGGGTATCCAGCCCCTTTGTTGTAAGTTCTAATAGAAGCTTCAGCTCTTTGACTCTCTGCTACGAATTGTTGTCGCAATTCAAGCATGCAGTCTTGGATAAAGCTTGCAACAAGCTCACGCATGTTAGAACTAGCAAGCTGCCCGACAGTCGGTATAGCTATTGAACTGCCGCGTAAAACTTTAAAAAGCATACGGACATAAGCAGAAGGCTCTAGACTAATCTTACCTTCTAGTTTCTTAAACTCTTTTATCCAAGCGTTCTCTTTTTGTTTTTCCTCTGGCGTATCCCATTTAGATATACCGTCGAGTGAAGGAGATGGATTGTATTCAGCTTCCTTACCGGACCTGAACTTTTCTAACATCCTTCTTTCAAAAACATAAGTTGATTTAAACTTAGAGACGTTACTTGGCATACCAGGCGAAGAATAAAAACCTGCCGCAACAGGCTTTGCAGTAGCCTTCGGGGCTGGTTGTTTACTAAATCGTCTTACCATTTATTCGTACCCTAGCTTTTTCTTAAGCGGTGAAGTCTCGGGAAAATCCTGATCCCACCCCATTTGCTTATAGTTAGTTGCTCGCTTGCTCGCCCTCCTAGCTAACCTAGCGTCAAACTGATCTAAGTAATCATGTACCACGCCGTATTCTTTGCCGTCATGAATACGGCTAACACGTCCCGGTATCTGTACGTCATTAATTGAACTGCTACTACCTTCAGCACGCATAAGTACTTGTAACTTATTAAAAGAAACACCTACGTTCCAAATGCTAGTAACAATAGCTTTCTTAAGCTTTCCAGACTCAAAGTCTTTAGTTCTTTTTTGTCTGAGGTCCATGTCTACAATCCGCTCGCTTGGTTCTATGCAACCCTGCCTAACAAACTTTTGTTTATCGCGTTCAAGTATACCGTTTTCGCGATAGACCAAAGTGAACTCAGGTAAATGCTTCTTTAGGTTCATAGCATGCTCAATAGTCTCTACGACAATAAGAACTTGAGTATCTTTGTCATAGCTCCTGGCATCTTCAGCAATAATTGCATTTCTGTAATCATTACGCCAAATACCAAGACGTTTAAGGCCGACGCTGTCGCCAGAGTCTACCCGACTAGCCGGATTAACATCTAGGTTTACAGAAGACCATTTACAACGAATAGGTACAACTAAATTAGCTGCTTCAGCCTCAGAATAGCTGACTTTGTAAATGATTGGGCCAAACACACCATGCATCCTATGGTCCTTGCCGTCGTAACGCATGTTGTGAGAAGCAGATAGTCCAAAGTTCCTAGATTTCTGCCAACGAACTAATTGAGCAGCCGAGCTATCCGCAGCAAGCTCATGGCACTCATCGCCAAACACGATGTCTGCGTCTGCTTCTGCCTTATGCAAAGACCTAGCTGACCAACACATAACTCGTTTGTTACGTATGTTCTTACCAGTGCAAACAATACCTACGTCACCTACCATGTGTTGCAACTCAGGGTAAATCCTTTCTCGTAACACAGACAGCTTTGTAGTAATCACATCAATACGGGCTTTAGGCAATAAAGCGGCAATAATGCCAATCATAAATGATTTACCGAAGCCCGTAGGGCAATCAATTCGACCGCAGCGATTAGTTAAAACCTTTTTAACAAACTCCGGCTGACCTTCTCGTAAATCGTATTGAGATATATTCTTCCAATTTGGCTTAAAAGTATCTCCAGCATCCGGGCTTAAATCTTTAAATTTAACTTCGTACCCTGAGCGTTTAAGAGTGTCACGGATGAGCTTCCAAAATCCAAACATAGTGGCAATACGTTCTTTATAGTCAATTTCTAATAACGTGTGCTCTATTTGCTCAAATTGTCCTAGCCCTTGCATCTTCCTTTCTCGTAATGCTTCTGCCCTGTGCGTCACTTTTTCAGTAAAAGACAAAACAGGTTTAAGCAAATTAAAAATTTCATCATTGGTCGGATTGACCACCATCATATTTCCATGTTTTTGCAGTACAACAGTTTTCTTTTTTTGCATGGTTGCCTCATTGCTTTCAGTTGTTTACATCGCTATAATCTGCGTGTGAATGCAAATTACGCCGCATTCCGCTACACCTAAACACCATCTAAGTTCGCCACTTAGATGGTGTTTTCTTTATCCGCATCAATATGTGGCGGTGTGATGACTCGACGAGGTCGAATGCTTACGACTTCATACTGCCCGTAAGTTCCTGGCTGCCAAGGCGACAAACCTTTGTACTTACCTGCAATCTGAAGCAAAGTCCAAAAATCTTCGTCGTCTATATCGTGCGGAACTACACAATTAATACTTATAGATTGACCCCTAGTTAGAGACTCGTGGGTAGACCAACGATCTCTTCCTTTCGGTGTTTTTTTGTAATAGCAACGAGCCAAACACTTCTCTTTAAGCTCGCCATCAATTTCAATGTCCCAGAAAATCTTTTTAACTGTCTCGTAGTGTCTTCCCATCATCTCTGCGGCTAATTGCATATTAGCCTGATGCCACGTAGCTAAGAAAAGAATTTTTCCAGAAGGCCCTGGGCTTCTTTGAAACTTAAACCTACCTGTCTTAGGATCTTTTTCGTTACCTAAGCTGGCATTAGTAAAACGAATACGTACAGATAACTCTCTCATCTCGGACTACCAAATTTATTTTTGTAATCTTGTATTTGTTTGGGATTGTTAAAAAACTTATGCGGGTCAAAGTAACCTGGCATTCCGAGTTCAACTAACCAATTTCTTACTATGAATTGCAAAGCTTTTTTACACATAAACAAAAGTTTAGCGTCTTCGTTGCCAATGTCTTTTGCCTCGTCCTTTAAAAAACTACTGTCAGCTAGACTGTTAACGAAGTTTAGCAAAACTAAAGGCCTTTTAATTCTATCTGGGTTTTTAGGAAATAGTTTATCATCTTTTAAAGCTTTAAGCAGTCGATTTGATTTTAAACTAAAATAAGACTCAATTTTAGAAAGCTTAAACGGCTTTTCTAGGTTTATAAACCAACGAGGATCTACGATTTCACTGATAACCTCAACAGCGGTCAAGCTAGAATCAGCATCCATGAATTCAAAATACTTGCGTAAACAATGTTGATTAAAAATCAAACTAACTACGTCACTAAAGTGCTCTTCCTTAAAAAACCGAAGCAGCAAATAAGTGTTAAAAACTTTATTAGATACACCATGCCAACGATGAACTAAATTGTCATGAACGTTTAAAGACGTCATGCATATTAAAACATCCTCGGGCGATAAATCCTGATAGTGCTTACAAATAGCAGGAGAACCAACTAATAAAGTACCTTCAGCGTCTGTTTGCTGCAAACAAGGGAATACACTAGTAATTAAATCGTAGTTGTCCGGAACACCCAAAACACGATAATTAGCAGCAAGAAGTTTAGCAGGGAGAACTTCACCTAAAAAAGTAGGCGGTTCTCCCTGCTGTACGGTCCATATTCCTTTGTCACTGTCTGCATGCAAACACACAGTAGGGTACGTAGGTTGCTTTCTATGCTTCACTATTAACCTTTGTTAATCTCTATTAGCTGGTCAAACACACCTCCAAGTTCTTGAACGTGCGTAATAACAACTAACTGCCTCTCTCCGTGGACTTTCGTAGCAAGTTGCTGCAAGGCGTTGTGTAGATATTCTACGTTATCTGCGTCCAAACCACTACTAGGTTCGTCTAAGAACATCATACCTACATCTCTACCAAACACGCGGTCAAGTGCAGCTCTAAAAGCAATAGCTAGAACTACTTTTTGACCGCCGCTTAATTGGCTTGCCTTAACAGGCGGTTTACCAGGAAAGAAAACCTTAAAGGTTAAGTCGTCATCAGCCTGAACATAGAACGGGTTGTTAAACAGCTCTAAATTTTCATTGATGTCGTGAACTAAAAGTTCTAGATTTGCTTGAGAAACAGACTTTGGAAGACTATTCCAGTGAAACACGTCCGCAGTTGTCTTTACCACTTCAGTTAAATTCTGGATTTTAGACTCCTTGTCTATCCGATCACGCAAAGACTCCAAGACTTTTTTTGCACGTTTCCAGCTCTTCTTTGCTTCTTTCCAAGAACCTAGGCATTTGTGGTACTCGGTTAAGTTAGCTTCTTCCGCATCTAACGCATCTTGAGCTTCTTTTAGCTCTGCGTCGCTAGGAATGCTAATTTCAGATCCGCTGTGGCTTTCTAGCTTAGCTTTAAGAATTTCGTCTTCCCTCAAATCACTATCCATTTGAGTTTGAAGCACTGAAATGTCACCATCTACGCCATCCAGCTCAGAAACTAGGCGGTCGTACTCAAGCAAGAAACTGTAAAGAGTATCTTGATCAATAGACTGCCAACCCTCAGACCAATCCTCGTTCCTATGGTTAATAGTTACTTCGGTGCGGTCAGCAATTCGTGAGGCAACGTCCCTCTCCTCAGCAATGGTAGCAACTCGACGAGCTAAAGCCTCCCCGTTATCAATGTCCAGCTGCATCATCTGTAAACCTTCTTCAGCAGATTCCTTTTTTACCTCAATAGAATCAAAGTAATTCTCTGAAACTGGTTGGTTGCACGTAGGGCAAGTAGTAGAACTTCCTGGCCTACCCATATCCAGTATTGCTGAGTAGTTTTCTATTTCAGAAATAAAGCTAGCTTTAACCGCTTTAGGGTGAGACAAGTCAGGAACAGATATGGCTTTAATAGCCTGGTTACACTCTTCTACTTTTTGCTTAGCTTCTTCAAACTCTTTAGCCATATCCTGGCAAGAAACAAAATAAGGAAAAAGAGTGCCTAAACTGCTTTCATTTACTATCTCAAGATAAACTGAAAAGTCTTCTCGCGTAGCAATGTGATCATCAATTTGACCTTCTATTTCTTCTTTATTTTTCTTTAGCTTAGCTAACTCTTTACGAGTAGCCCGAATAGTCGAAGCTAAGGCTTGCCTTTGTGTATTAGTTGCTTCAACAAAGGCTTCTGAATGTCGGCCCAGAGCCCAGTCTTTCAAAACGTGTTGAAAGCGTTTTTTATCGTCCGAGCCTAGCAACTTCTTTTGGTAACCCTGACCTAAGCTTTTGTACTCATCCATACTAGCTCTAAAGTCTTTAACCTGATCTTCAAGCTCCAGGCTGTTGTCAATAACTTGCGTTTTGCTGGTGTTTGCTACGAAAGTCTGGCAAGCTTTCTGTATCTCTGTGGCTATTTCTGTACCACACAAATACTGAAAAGTCTTTGCCCTTTCGCTAGCAGTCTGCGACAAGAATTGAAACATCTCCCACTGAGCTACAAAAACATACTTATCAATAACAAGCTTTGAAATGCCTAGCTCTGATTCGATTGCTAGATTAACGTCGCTTGCTTTTGTAAACGTTTTTGCTCCACTTTCTAGCCAATCACCGTTTTCTTTGTGTTTGCGGTAAATAAGCTTGTTAGTGTTGGGGCGTAAAGAACGAGTAAGTTCAAACTGCTGATTGCGGTGTTCGCCTACCAGCTTGATATAGCTTTTCTCTTTTTCTCCTATGGTGTTAGAAATGATGTCTGCTTTTGCAGCACCAAAACGAGAAAAGTCGTTAGTAAGTGCCGCATAAATAGAGTTAACAAGTGTAGATTTACCAGCTCCATTAGCTCCAAGGATACCAATAAGACCTAATTTAAAATCTACGGTCAGATCCCTGTGGGGACCAATATTTTTAAGTATTACTTTATCAATCTTCATTTATTTGTTCCTTTACCCATGAAGCTAAAACTTCTTCTGGCTCACCTGTGCCTAATAGCTTCACAGCAAGCTTGTATGCGTCGGGCGTAGAATTGGCGTTTAAGTATTCGTCTAAACAATTAACCATGCTTACACGGTCAGACGCTTCTGTGTGGTTCCTAAGTTTAAACTCATCTGTCTCTTCCTTATCTTCAGAAACTACCTTGTAGAACAAGTGACAGTCTGTTCCAAACAAATGTGCAACATCCGCAGCTACTTCGGGTTTTGCTTTATCGTAAGTCAACCTAAATATGGGTTTTCTAATTTCTAAAGGCAAATCGTTTTCAACTGCGTATTCGTCGCAAATGCACAAGTGGCCTTCAATCATCGGCGTAACTTGGTGTATGTCTTTTTTAGTTGCATCTACTTCAAACAACCTACGAGTTTTTAAAGGAACTGCTTGAGCCTGAAATTCAAAGTCATCTCCATCTAAAAACAACTCAAGTAAGTAAAACGACTTATCTACAGACTCAGCAATAGATCGTAAGTGTGTACTGCCTGGGCTAATTACAGTTAAACCGTCATACTCTTGGCAAATAGCCTCGTGGTAATCGCCTGTTATTAAAATAGACGCTCGAGTTACGTCAGCAAACTTAGCTTGCGGCTTACACTCTACACCCATAAAGTCTTCCCAAACTTGATGACAGACTAATATGTCCGCAGACCCAGCATTAGCTGCCTCTAAATTAGCTTGACAGTTTTCTTTGTCTTTAAAGTCGAAACCTTCTAAGAAAACACCAGGTAAAAATTCATCTTTAAAAGAGGTAGATTCTACCCACTGAACTAAAGGATTATGGTTAGCAAGACACCAAGGATTATCTTGCATCTCGTGCTGCCCTTGATTAAAGATTATAGGTATATTCTTAACTGTAATGTGGCTAAGCCCTTGCAAAAGCCTGGTTACAGACTCAGAACTATTTTTACGTTTGTCAAGTAAGTCACCTGCTAGAATAACAGCATCAACTTTATGCTCAGTAGCCGCATCTTGAATTTGCATCCATGAGTAAAAACTATCGCCTTCAATAGGTCTGTGTTTCCATATTCTTTCTGACAAGTGTAAATCACTAGTCACTAAAATTTTGTAAGTTTTCATTTCTTCTCCTAAAGGAACTGTTATGTCCCGTGTAAAAAACATTTCAATGCCTATTTGCGAACTGTGCGACCGGTTGACTATTGCCCAGCTTAAACTAGACAGACTACCAGACGAGGAAATAGACAAAGTCGGATTACAAAAACAAATAGAGTATTACGAATCCGGTATTGATGAAAAAAATAAAGAACTGCTTACCCAGTTATTGAAACTGCATAAGGTTAATGGCCTTATGTGGGACGCAGAATACGCGATACGAAAAGGATTAGACGCCGACCTAGGCCTAGAAGAAATAGGCCGACGTGCTATCCATATTCGAGATCTAAACAGAGACCGTGTAGCTATTAAGAATGAAATAACGGTCTTAGCAAATCAGCCAGAGTTCCAAGATTGCAAAATGAACCATGCAAGCTCATGACAAGCATAGATCCAATCTTTACGGACGAAGAACTAGACGCAGAGATAGCAGAACTCTGGCCTATTGAGTTTCTTCGCTATCCTCCCAGTATTCCGGCTGCGTCCATTTAAACGGGTAACCGTGCCTAGCTACGTTTTGCTTCCGGGCTTCCTGCATCAAACTAAGCGTTTCCCAACCTTCACGCATGAAGTAGTCGTACTTAGTTTTATTGTTGACGTCTGTGGGATTTCGCATATCAGGATGCAAAGTAAACCACACCTCATACAAATGCCTAGCTAAAGCTAAGCGTTGCGGGTTCTTCTCAAGGCCCGCCAGGGTAATCATCTGCTGTTGCTCTAACATTTAATTCTCCAGTATCACGAGAGTGTCCATTTTTAATCATGTGTTCCTTAACAGATATAGGCTCAGCTGAGTCTGCCCAGTAAACAAAGGCTTCGCCCAGCACACGCCCATAACTGTCTCGGCTTCTTCCAGGTAACATTTTAATAGAAACTGAGCCAGAGGCTAATAAGGCTTTAAGAGCTTCAGTAGCTTCTTTTCCTTTAATAACCTCTTCGTCAGTTACGTTTACACTTCTTCTACGCTTAGAGGATTCCCACGCGTCGTAACCAGCTAAACGGATGCTTTGCTTTTGCACAACAATGTCTAACGGTAACTGAATGTCTGCCTCTACCGTGTCTCCGTCAATAACCCGAATATCGCTAAGCAATAGCTCTGACTTAGTAACTAAAACTACTTCAGAACTAACTACCAGCTCCGGCGTATCAACTAATTGAACAGAACTAAAAAAAGCTGTAACGATGCCGATAATAACAATCATTACTAGCCCCTTCTTTTTACCGTTAGTCATTGTTTTCCTCGTTTACAGGTTGCTCTTCAGTTAAAAACGGATTGTTATCTTTTTCTTGGCCGGAAAATACCTGGTTTTCAATTAAATAACCAGCCACGTATTTTAAAACAACGAACAAAGCTATTACTAGAAGAGTAATGCCTGCGTTAACAATAAAAACTTTAGAAGTAGATAACGAACCCATGACTAATCCTTTTTGTTAATCTCAGCAATAAAAGCCGGATAACCTCTAAATGCGACATAAAGCAAAATTACTAAAGCTGTCTGCATTTTAAACTCCTTGTAGTTTATGTTGTTTTATTTTATCAAGTAACTTAGATTCAGTTGCGTAGAAACCGCCAGTCTTAATTGATATTTCAGCATCTTTAAACTCTGGCTTAGTGTCAAACAACGTACCGAGAGTTTCAAGCAAAAGGGCTTCACAGTGGTCGCTGTGCAGGATACACCCGCAGCTGTCAAACTCTTCTTCCGTAGTCTCATACCAATTGACGTCAGGTGTGTGACACTTGTCACAACAACCTTCGACGTTTTCTTCGTATTCAAGCTCCACACGAAACCACCAACAGTCTCCCTGGCAACAAGCATTATAGTCATTAAGCATTAGACGCAAAAAGTCTGTAGGGTGCTTCTGATTTGTAATGTCTGTACCCTGGTAACTCTTAAGTGTCTCGCTGTCCATCGAGATAATGCCAGCCTTTTCAGTATTGTCCCAGCGGCACTGATAGCCTTCGCTCATAAGAGACCAATGCTCTGAGCCGTGCTTGTAACAAGAAAGCCACCACCAAGATTCTCCATTTTGCTCGATGTCAAAAGTAGTCCACTCGTAGTTCTTGTTTTGCTGGTATTGAATATCGCCTTCACTAGTAACCATAACTTGCGAAGGGCGGTCAAAACGATAAAGGTTAACGCCAGAATATTCGAAAGGGCTTTCTACTAGCTCGTCGTGATCTATTTTGATTTTAATTTTCGGGTTTTTCATAACTTAACACTCCACGGTTGCACCGTCGTTAGTGGATACAGTAATAGGAGAAACGGTTTCTATCCAAGCACGAGCACCACAACTTAGTGGGTTGTCGGGATAGATAAGTACAGATGGGCCATGAATCTCTACATGATGTCCGTAATGATTGTCAGTACCAACTTTGCAAGTAAAAATAGGCCTATCTTTTTCATCTTTCATGTTATCTCTGAGGTTATGTTGATTTACATGTATTCGCTTTACGCCTCTTTGTCCTTTAAAATTTTTCATGTTTAGTTCTCGTCATCTTCAGGTGGGTGAAATAAAGCATCAAAGTCAATGTCGTTATCTTCGTCATCGTCTTCAACCTTTTTAGTGTCTTCTAGCATGCGTTTAAGTGCTTTCTTAGCTTTCTTACGCACGCTTTGCATAAACTCCTGCTCACGTGCTTCTCGCTTCTCTCGATCTAAGAAAGCGATAGACAACAAAACAGCAGCCATCTTTACAATGTTAATACGACTAAAAATAGCAGCGTCAGATTGCCAGAGATCCTTAGTCTCGTAGTTACGCACAATCTCGTCGTACTTTTCTCGTATTGTTCTAAGTGCTTGCCAAGACATATACATGTCAGGCACAGCCAGGTTTAAAAACCTTTCTGGGTTTTCTTCTGGGTAAGGACCTAATGTCCCGTTACTGATAAATTCGTCTTCTGCGTAGCCAATCCTAGAGGCTTCCATGTTAGCCCACTCGAGGTGAGTTAACGTCCAGTCGTATAGTTCAGTCAAGTCGTAATAAACTTGCGTTGGACTTGCGGAAACTCTAGGAAACGGCGGCGAGTAAATGTTGATTTCTTCGCTCATATATGTCTCCTTAAAAAGGGCGTTCAGTTACAGCTTGCTTATAAGCAGCTTTAAAAGTTTTGTTAAACTTAATCTCAGCAGATTCCAGTTTTTGCGTTGCAACTAAATTGTCGTTAGTAATAATCTCCATGCGATTAACAATGCGTTGTGCTGCTTTTTGCAGGTCAGCCATCTGCGTAAAATAAGTTTTTTCCTCACCGTAGTCGGAATGCTCGTAAGCGTGTTCGACTAAAACTTTATAACTCATGTCGCAAAGGCACTCTGCCGCTTTGACTAAGATTCTAAGTTCGTTCTTTTTTGACATTTGTTGTTTCTTCAGGGTTAGTGGTAACTCTTCCAGATACGCGAATAAGATTTCTATGTTTGAAGCCCGTACGGAGCTGCATAAACTCTGGAAGACAAGTTTCTTCTAATAACTGAAACCAAGGTACTTTGAAATAAGTACCTATAGTTTTCATTAACAAACTTTTGTTTTTTGCGTCGATAGATTCGACAGCAATACCTGCTTTTGCATACTTAACTGCAATAGATTCAGCCATTTCTTGATCCATATGAACTAACTGAAAACCAATGTGCCGTACTGTTAAATTAATATCATAAGCAGGCACAACGGTTTGAATGGTTAAACCAGCTTTTGCCCAATAGTGCGGTCCTCGATCTCCTCGAAAGAACGGTAATTGGATCTGACCAGAGCTGCCTGGTACGTTTGCCGGAATAGGGACAGACTTAGCCCACCAACAAAGAAGATGGTTTAAATTCTGGATTTTAGCCTGTTCTTTAATTTGCTTGTAAACGTCTACAGCTTTACGCACAAGACACCACGGACATCCCAAAGAGTTTCTGCAAAACAAAGTAAACGGTTTTGCTTCAAATCCTGTGGGGTAGCAATTAGCAGCGTAAATCAGTTTTCTAGCGTTGTCGGGCTCTAACCGAATCATTCGCAAGATTTGGCCGCGATACGCCCACTGAAAAGAACACATCTTAGCTAAAGGCGTGGAGGCCCAACCGTTGGGATTCCAATCTTTTAGCACCGCCTCCTCTGTAATTACCCGGTAAGGATGTTTTCTGGGTAAATAAGTAAAGGTGTGTTTAATAATGCTTGATTTTGACACACTTTGTTTCTCCTTTATGTATGAAGCATAGAAAGAAGTTACCGTTGGTAAGTTCCTTCTATATTAATAAATTAATACCTATAGGGCGATTTAGAGCCCTGTATTTGGATGTTTTAAAGATATAGACGAGTACCAGTTAATTTTTTCCGTTCTTGGTAATCTTCTTCTATATTACATACCAAAATTTTGTTTTAGAATCAAATAGAAAAGGAGCTGCTTTAAACTAGATGAGGCGTTAAGAAGCCTCTAGCTGTCCAAGGTCTTTCATCTTGGCAAGTTGGCAAGCTACGAGTTTAAAACGCACCCCTATTCTATTCGCGTGTAGTACATACATAGTATGTATAGAAAGTTCTTACCATTGGTACGAATCTTCTATATTAATACGTTGCTACTTTTGATGCAGTTTATTAGGCAGTTTTAGGTCATCTAAAAGCCTTCTGCATTTTTTGATAGTGACTTCGCCTAGATTAGCGATAGCCTCTAGCCTGCTGACAGGCTGTATACACAGGTCTCCGACAGTCAGTATGCCGTTGTCCTCTAAAGTGTTTACAATCCGCACAGGGAGCCCTGTGTCCGCGAGAGACGCATCTAGCCATTGCTTTCTACGTTCTTCTTCTTTCTCTCCGTCAGACAGGAACATAAGCCATTCCGGGTCTTCCGGCTTTCTTCGTTTACGTTTCCCAGGGCCACCGTGAATCTCCATCCTGTTATTCTCCTCGGATCAGTTCATTTATTAAGCTTGAAGTTGTGTCCTCACTTTCGTTCACTTCTTCTCGCTCTACGTTTTCAGGCCCAAAAGTCTTTTTTGGTTGTTCGCCTGTACGTAACCTATCGGCTAGTTTTTCGTTATTAACTTTGCGGTCTATGTTAGTGTGCCCGCAGCGTCTGCAAACTTCTATTTTGAAATAGTGTTTTGCTCGGCACCTTTGGCACACCCAACTATAAGCATACCAGTTTGGCATAGTTAATCCTTATCGGGCTCAAATATTCTTTTGCCCTGTTGAATTATTTTGGCATATTCCTTAACTCTTTCTGCTCTCCATGCTTTTATTTGCATGCGTTTCTTACGTTTTGACGTTTCCGATTCTACGTAAACACATTTAGAAGCTTTCATTATCATCGTTATTACGCTCGCTTTTACTTGCACCTTCTAATTTTACTTGCACCTTCTAATGAAATGATGTGAGTAGGGTCTTCCTGGTTTATATCGCCCCAGACAATTACCCTAAGCTCACCGTCCCACGCTTCAATCATAACCGGGGCAGTAATGCCTGTTCCCGGTTTACAATCGTCGTCCATGTTGCAATTATTATAGCCTTCAGCTTCTATGCTAATTGAATTGCCATGTACTACGGTTGCTAGTTTCCGGGACGTTCCGTCATCCCCGGTAATCTCATGATGTAAAGCGAATAAGTTAAACCTAGCCATTAAAACCCTCCAAACACGTCTAGCATGTTTTCAACCATCTCGATGTCACTGTCTGACGTTTTAAAGGTTTCCTGTAGGGCTTCAGTAAACTTCTTAAATTCTTTAGTACGCGGCTTAATGCCACCATCAATAAGCTCTGAAGCTATCTCTGCAAGGTTACAGTTCCAGTTCCAGGCTGCACACCTTTCTATCCAATGCTCTTTAGAAGCAAATTCAAAAGGTGATTTATATTTAGGCTCGCTCATTTTGTTTCCTATTCGTAGTAAGTTACTGACTTTACAAGCCTTCGACTTTCTGGCCTGCTGTCAGGTCTGTCAAGTGTAAAGTTATGTTTGACTTTTTTGCCGTCTAGCGAGTCTACTTTGTAGACTTTGTATTTTTCGAGCATCCCGGCGTGGTCTAGAAATTGCCACATAACTACGGGGCTGCCAAACGAAATAGTTAAAGAACACTTATCCTCGCTTATGTCTTTACCAGCTACAGAAAAAGAATCTTCTGATAGTAACTTACAGTTACTCATTAATTCTTCTAGCATTTCTTTTTGATTTAGTGGATCGTCTCCGTCACTAATTCCCATTTTTTAGTTCCTTATGTTTGGATTTTTGAGGCCAAAATAATACTGGAATTACTTGTGGTCCGTGTATAGCAGCGAAGATGCTTTCTGAACAAAAGCTAAAATCGCCATAATAAACGTTATCGTAATAAAACATATCGTCGTGCATGAACTCATGAAGAAATTCCCAGTCTTCTTGACCTGTAAATTTAATTCTTAGGTTGCCGCCATAAGTGACGGTTACGCCTTCCACTAAAAGCACAGGTCCAATTGTACCCCAGTCTTCCATGTACTGATTAGGATCTTTTCGACCATGGTAAAGCTCCATTAATATTGAGTTACTCATATTTGCATTTCCGGTTGGTGTAATACGTAATACCTTTCTGTGCCATGCATGCGTTTCCAATTGTCACGGCGTCCATAGATATGTTTAACCTGGTCGTTTAGTCGGTTGTCCCATAAATCTAGAATTAAAGAGGTCATAATGAACTCTACGCCGTAAGCCCATGGATCTATGATGTACCGGTCTTGATACACTGCAAAGTCATGGCCGTCTGCAACACGTTGCGTTTGAAATACGGTTCCTGGGTTATCTTCAGCGTAGAAACCATATATTTTTATGTCTTTTGGGTACCTATTAAATAGCTCTAGTGCGTAGCCTGTACAGCAAACGCCACTAAAGTTAGGCGGGGTTCTAAAGTAACTACAACCCTCTTTGTCGATGTCAATGTTCCAGAAGTTGTCCCAGTCTTCAGGGTCTAAAGGCCACGGGCCGACCAGCTGATCTATCTCAGCCAGGACTTCCGGAAGTTTCGTACTCATGTGTTACCTCTCTTATTTTTTCTCTAAGCATGTCTTTCTTTGACCAGCAAAGTTGACAATGACTACAGGTGGTTTTTGTTATGCCATTTTCAGGTGGGCAAACTAATGCTCCGTTTACCCATTTCATTTGCGTCTTAGTTTTTTCCCTAAACACCAGGTCTACCCAGTATTTAGGTACGTCTTGGTCATCTACCATCAAGTAAGCTCTGCGTATGCCTTTGATACGTGGAGGTGCTCCTGTTTCTTTGTCGCAGCTCCACCACAAAGTAAAGTTAGGCATTCGGGATAGTTGAATTAGAGCGGGATAGATTTCTGGGTTACGCCAACTTCGTGTGTAAGCGTAAAACTCAATGCGACGATTGCGTTTTGCAATCTCTATCCATTTCTCTACGTACTCCTTAGAGTAGAACTCTCCGCTTGCGTGAACTCTTACTACGCGAGCAAATAAAGAACGCAACCAGCCGCAAACTACACTTACAAAGTCTTTTCTCAAAGATTCCTGGTAGTTGCGGGCTAGTGCATCTTTTACAGTTTGCCTGTGATAGTGCTGCCGCATTGCGTAGCACAGCATTAGGCAAAGAGAAGAGGCTCCGACACAGATGTCTCGAAGCCCTGAAGGTATTGACCAGTGGTGAACTAAAACGCCTAGCTTTGTATTGCCAGGTCTAATTCCCATAGCTACTCCTTTTTTTAGTTACCGAGGTTGTAGCCTGTTGCCCACTTTTTCTCCTGTTTCTTTAAATTCTTCTTGAACTTAGGCCACGTCTTTTTAGCGTCCTCTTTCGCATGACTCAGCATGACGTGTCTCAGGTAATCTTGCTTAGACAGTCCTACAAGCTGTGACGCTACAGTAATTAGTGCGTGTTCGTCTTCTGTGAAAATCACGGACGAAGTTTTAAAACTTAACATTACTCTTCATCCTCCAGTTCTTCGTCGTCCATAGGGCCAAACATTTCTTTCCAGCACGTACCACACGTACCGGAGATCATTAACTCTACCGTTGCGACAGGCAGCTCAGGAAAAGCGTCTTGAGCCAACATCTCTCTTTGCTGCCACGCTATTAGGTTGTCTGAGCAAACTTCAAAGGTTTCAGTTTTGCTGCACATACGACAGCCAGCTGTTATCTTTTCTTTAGTAGTTGTTGCTATCATGTGTGTATACTCCATCCTTCTACGGGTGTTAGGGTTACAGCGAACGTTGGACCACCAGCTGGGCCGTGATACAGCAGGCCGCCGTTGTAGCTAGGCCTGTAATAAACCTTTGATTGCAGGGAATTGCAGTACCTATACTCAGTAAGTTCTTCCGAGTATTGGTAGTTCGGATCTAGCCGCTCTCGAATTGCAAGTCTTTTTACTACTTGGTCATGAGCAGACCCGTATATTTCTAGGTCGTGTTTTTGTTTCAGGAGGTCCAGGCGAGCATCATAACCTTGAGTGTTGTCAATCTTGTCTTCTAGATCTTCTACTTGCTTGCGGTTTTCACTAAGTAACTCAGATTGCTCCGCGTAATGCTCTTCATAAACTTGTGGGTTTACAACTTGCAGCCATAGCAAGCTAAAGCCATGCTTAGTTCCGTCGTCGTGCAGGATGCACTTACGGGCAGGCACGGAAATATTATCTCCGTTAACTTCGAACTCCATTTCTTCGCCGTGAGTTAGACGGTTTAAGTTTTGGTCCAGGTCTTCAGCCAGCTTTTCGGCTTCTTCTATTTTGCCTGCGTCATGTAGGCCAGTAAGCCAACCTTCAATATGAGCTAAGCGAGCTAGCCCGGATTCTGTGAAGTACAGGTTTCCTTTTCTTACGTCTTTTAGCCGGGACATGTACGACATAGTTCGGCGTAGCAATTTTTCCAATGGACTTGTTTCAGTTTTTTGAGTCATTTTTTTCATCCGGTGTTAGTAGAAAGTTGTACAGGGGTATGTTGATAAAGCCGCTAGGACAAGTCCTACCAGCAGGTTCAATTATCTTTCTCCTGGTAAGCTCTTGTGTAAGCACTAGGAGATTGTCATTTGTTTTCATCCAGAATTGGTTTTCTTCGCACTCGCTTCCGGGGTTGTTGGCTACGTTGTATGAAATAGCAGTTTCTTCGTAGTCCCCGTCTTCATCGTGTCCGCTTAACACCAAGAAAAAACACCCTTGGCGGCTACTCCACAACTTAGTAAGTGTTGTGTAAGTGAGCTTCCAGGGTGCTTTTAAATCTTTTATTTTGTATGTTTCAGAGGCGGGCACTTTATCCTGTGTAGGATTCGTGCTCATTATATATTTCCTTTTCTTTTGAGTATTTTTCTTTTGCTTCTTCGACAAGCTCTAGCATGTCTTCGTTTATTTTTGTCCAATCCAATTCATACATAAGTATGTTTGAAATGCTTTCCCAAGCTTCTTCGGAAATGTCTTCTGTAAAAGCACCAAAGAAACCTTTAGGCCAAGCCTCAAAAACTATGTTTTCAGATCCGTCTTTTTTTAGTTCTTGTAGATAAGAGATTGCCTCTTCAATCTTCATTGTTGCCTCCGTGTATTTGTGATTTGTATTTCCTATACTTTGTGTGTTGTACCATAAAAAAACCTGGGACAAGCCCAGGCTTTTTATTTAAGAGGAATTGAATTTACTTTGGAGGAGGGCCGTAAATCCCTATTTTACCTTTCGTAGGTAAACCAAAGCAGGTACACCAGTACATAACTCCACTGTTAGACTCCGCAACACCGCAACCTATAGAACCAAACTTTGTACTTAACATGTTTGCTCTATGACCTGGCGAATTAAGCCAGGTTCTCATTACTGAGTCTACGTCTTTTTGACCCCAAGCAATATTCTCACCAGCGAGTTTAAAGCCAAGCGTCATAATGTCTCGCATGCTTGAATGGTGCATGCGTCCAGTTTCTGCCATGTACTCTGCCCAATCTTGAGCATAAGCCATTAATTTTTCATCTTGAACTAGTGGCATTATCTCCCAAAGCCAGCTAGCGTCGTCGCGAGCATCATTATGAGCTACGACTAAATTAGCTGCGTCGATGCTACCTTCCATGGTGGCACCTCCTAATGTTTAAAGTAAGTTGCCCAGACTACGTTATTAAAGCTCCTTCGTGCAAGTTGTTCTCAGCAGGAGGGGGGATTTCTATAGTTTTGCTTTTTGGTTTAGCAGGTGTAGGTGTGCTTTGACTCGGCGTACTGGGACTTATTTTTACGTCCTCAGAGTAGTCGTAATCCGCAGGCTTCCATCTAACCTTTGCTTGAAATACCGCAAGCACCTGTTTTCCATCTGGCAGGATGAACTGAAATAAAGCAGAGTAGCTTTCTTGGTTTGCTACTTCTTCTTTAATTATTTTCAAACGATCTGGCGAAGGATTACCTAGCTCAGCTATTAATTGTTTTCGCCCTAACGTCTTACAAAGCTCTTCTATTTGAGCGTCGTAATCAATAGAGAATAGTTTCTCTTTAACGAAGCGTTCAGTAGTCGTTGACTTCCAGCCAACAAATTCTGCATTGATTACAAAGCCTAATGTTAATGCAGAAGAGATAACTAACAAACGCCACACAACAGTGTGTAAGAATATCTTCATGTGTTCCTCCTTGAACTTAGAAGATTAGTTAGCATTTGTTATTTTCTCAGAGCATAACTAAGAAAGCAACACTAGTAAGTAACATAGTAATTTTTACTTATGCGTCTCCATGATCTAACACGTACCCACTTACCGTACTTATCTATTGCAACTGCGTCTCCGGTTAGTTGCATTTTATAGCTTGGTTTGCATGTAGGTATATTAGGATGGCTTCCGCCGTACCCTATGCCTTCAAAATGTCCAATGCATTTACCTACATGGCAGTACTTGTTGTACTTAACCATGTAGTCTGCTTCTGCCTGACATTTTTCTTGGTCTGTTTTTGCATTACCCCATACTGAATCGTATGGTGTACCTGAGCACGAAACGACAGCGATTAACGCCAATAAAAATTTAGTCATAAGGTTCCTTTTAGTAGGTAAAAAAAATCCCTCGTCATCTAGTAACAGTCCGAGTTTCTGTCGATGACGAGGGCAGTCAGCAGTGACAACTTTACTGCATCATGTGCGATTTTATAAGCTTACTGAGCCTGTGTGATTTTGAGCGGCTAGTTTATAGCAGGTCGTATCTTTCTTTAAAGTTTTTTACTTCTTTTTCAAGGTGGTTGGCATATAGGTCAACCTCCAAATCAAGTTCAATTCCCGCAGCTAGGTCTTGTACGATAACCTTCAAGTCAACAACAGAGTTATGTACCTCGCGTATATGTTTTCTTGGTTTTTCTTTACTGCAAGCATCGGCAACTTGGGCTGATTTTATTTTTTTATGTACTCTTCTAATTACTTTTAATTGAGTGTTCAAAAACTGAGTAACGTTAAAGTCAAAATCTGTATCTTCCATTTCTTTGTTTTATTTTTGAGAAATTAATCGTCCATCATCCATTTACCTAATTTTTTAGTTTTGCTTCCAAGTCCTTTACCTAGTCTGTAAGACGTAGACGACTTGTCAGGTTCTGCAAAAAATATTAAGTAAATAATATAGAAAGCAAATAAGGTTCCGAGTATTTCCATTAGTAAGCTCCTTCCTATTTCCACTCTTTAGCTTCTTCAAATATTCCGCTAGGTCGTGGTAAGCTTTGGTCGTTGTATTTGCCTGCGTAGCGACCTTCCCAGTCAACTTCACTAGATAGTTCTTCAAAGAATATCTGACAAATACGCATGTTTCTGTATATTCGCACAGGTTTAATTACAGATACCTCTAAAGTCCAGGTGCCGTTAAAACCTACATCACCGAAGCCCGCAGTAGCATGTATGCTAATTCCCAGTCGTGCGACTGATGAGCGACCTTCAATGCCTGGCACAAAGTTTGAAGTGTAGGTGTGCTCAGCTGTAGACATTAAGTACAGTTCACCTGGAGCTAATAACAGCCCTGCTTTTTCTGGAATCTCAAAACGCTCTAAACTATTTTCTTTAGCAGCGTCAAGTTCTGTTTCTCTGTAGACAGCTACGTGTTTGCTGAGTCTTAAGTCGTAGCTGTTTGGATTTAATTGGTCTTTATTAAAAGGCTCTATAGATATGTTGCCTTTTATTATGTGCCTTTGAATGTCGTGTCCGGTTAACATGATTTACCTTGAATAAAAACGGGACACGTCTTGTGTCCCTGTTTAAATTAGCAAATCTTTTGCTAACCTCTTCCACCCTCTACCACTTGGAGTTCTCAATAATGCAAGTCATAGTGTCTTCATCTTGTACAAGACCCCAACACTCTTTAACTGCTTCTTGCATAATCCGTTGAGCTGCTAAGACCTGGCGGTCTCTTGAGCTGCCTTTTGTAACTGTAGCTTTTGCAGACACAGCAACAGCAGGCGTTTTAGTGACAACCTTTTTTCGTTTACGGGTGCCAGTAGCAGTTCGGCCTTTCAGAACTTTAGCAGTTCCAGTAGTTGTTTTTACTGTCTTAACTGCTTT